>Ga0209589_1008347_pt1 | contig 16191 bp, 15 predicted proteins | sample CowpeawhiteBW_FD_187525 | JGI IMG/M metagenome (GOLD analysis project Ga0209589, IMG submission 187525) | Root nodule microbial communities of legume samples collected from California USA - Cow pea white BW (SPAdes) (version 2) | ecosystem: Host-associated > Plants > Roots > Nodule | place: USA... | reverse complement strand
ATATATACATATATATATATATATAAATATAAATATATAAGGGTAAAGTTTAGCGGGTACGGATACTATGATACCCGTACCCGCCCCGTTAACATACGGGTATCAAAAATACCCATACCCACGGGTAGCGGGTATTCATTTTTAATATCCATTTCTTACCCGTTACGGGTTTTATCCGCGGATACGGGTACGGATTTTTTTGACATCCCTAGTTCCTATGCCCCTTCACCTTCATGTCACAAGAAATTTTGGCAAAAAGGAAGCTATATATGGTTCTACCAAGGTTTGAACCCATGACCATGCCAATGCCAACTCAAAACACAACCATTTAACCAATTCATGTTTCATGATGATTAATATAATTCTATGATTATATTATCACTCGACATGATCAAGCACATATTTAAAATAATAATAAATTAAATAGCACATAAATGGTATACATAGGATTGGAACCCAAGTCCTTTCACACAATCTAAGTACTCTCAATCACTTGAGCTAGTACTCTTCCATGTCATAGTAATCCGCATTAAATGCCTTAAAGACTCCTACTACACGCATATATTAAATAATTATTTAATTAATTATTTAAATTCCTCAGGTCTTACAGAAAGACTCGAGCAGTAATGCAAGGGCTTATTCTGCCAAGAGATGAGAGATCACCTTTGGTTTAAATTCCCCAGGTTCTAGATATAAATGATGTATCTAAGAGAGTGCTTCCAAAGCAATGATATTGAAAAATTCAAGATAAATTCTAGAAAACCCACTCGATTTGCCATACTTGCTTCTTATCTTCCACCATCACAAAATGTGTACAAACAAGATTTCAATTTCTTTTTCCTTTTGGCTTTAAGGTTTTTAATCATGCAAACCTTTCTACCACTTTCCTATCACAAATATATGGGTTCTGTAATGGTTTTTTACTTACTAGGTTCACTTTTGCCAAATTCCTGTTAGCAAGATTGACTTATGTACTATGTTAAAGATTTAAAATTTGAAACTTCATCAGCCAACAAAAAGGTACGAAGTTCATCTCTAAAAATCATTTCATTTGACTATTTTTGTTCAACATTAAGCTTTTTGAATTTATTGCTTAGTTTGTGTAATATGTCATGTTAGTCTTGGTTATTATTTAATTATTTAATTAGTAGTCTATATTGTCTATGGTTGGAATTTGGATTTTAAAGAACTGAATTTGAATTTCAAACTTATAGTTTTTGCTTCTTTTTTTTTGCACAATGCTGCTGGAGAACAAGATTGGACCATTATTACATGTCGTAATTTGGTCTTTGATATACAATTTTTTTAATTCATGTATTTATAATTTAGATTTAACTTTATGAATTGAAATTGTTTGAAACTTTTTAATTTCATACGTTTACAACCTTTAATTACATGAATTATTAAAAAAGTTCATATATTTGACTTTGAACAGAAAATTCATATATTTTACGCTCTCTAACTTAATTATTAATATAACTACTATTAATATTATCATAACTATAATTCTATAAATAATTATATTTCATTTTAACACTTTTTTCAAATATTAGTTTTATTATTACTACTACTAATATTATTATTATTATTATTATTATTATTATTATAAATTATTGTTATATTTTATTTTAAGTTATTTCTTTAATTATTAATTTATATTTTTAATCATTAATATTAATATTGTTAGCACATTCTTACACTTTATTATTAATTTATTTTTTAAATCATTAACATTATTACATTTTATTATTCTATTTACAGAATATTATGGTGATGTCAAGTTGTTTTAACCACGGAGAAGATGTAAAATATTATTTTTAAATATAATATGTAAATATTTATTAATAATTAGAAACAATAATTTTTAATGGTAAACATTAATATGAATATTGTAAAATCTTAGAAAATGGTATTTTATAAGTGATACTAGTTTAAAAGGTTTTAGTAAAAATATAATTGTTATAAAACAACTTTATTATTTTAAAATATACTATCTCTGTAGAAGTCACTTTTCTAGAATTCTTTGAGAACGTAAGATTGATCATCGCGACAAGCTCTTCAATTTGGACCAATCAATTTCTCCATTTGCGCAAGTTAAGTTTCAACCCTTTTCTTGGTCTATTTATGTTTTTGTTGCATGTGCGCCCTCTTCCACTTCCATGCGTCTTTTTAGTCATCAATATGAGTCTTTGCTTATCATTGATCATAACGATATGTCCTTATCATTCTTATGATTTTTATATGTGTAGATAGAACATCCTGTGGAGTTAGAAGTGTTTTGGTGTTCTCAAAGCGGTTTGGGTCTATGGAGCCACTATGTTAGGTAAAGGAAGCTAGTTGTTTTTTAGTATGTGTGAGTTTGATAAATTTGATGTTTTGCATTATGTGATTGATTGTACTTTATGATTAGACTAAGTTGTGGTGGTAAATCTATTTGATGTTATGATAGTGAAACTTTGGAATGATATGTGATGATTGAAATCAATTAATACTTATGATTGTGTTGAAAACTGAGTTTGGTATGCTCTGGACATTTGTAATGACTATTTGTTTGTATACAATGGACTAGATTGACATAATTATGCAGATTCAAGTACTTTAAAATTAAGCAGACTCGTTGGTAGAGGGTGAGTGAGAATTCACTCGTTGGTAGATTGACGAACATGTAAGTCTTGAAATGGTTGAAATGCTAAGAAGGGGGGTTGAATTGGCTACTTAAAAATAGGGTGACTTTTAAAGGCTTAAAACTGTTTTAAATTGAATTAATTTGATCACCAAGTTTGGATGCAAACACCTCTAGACAGTACACTTTCAACCGATCAAAAACAGAGTTAGTTGATTGATTTTACTAAACAGATATTGTACTGATATAATAAATCGACTGAATCAGAAAAACAGTCAACTAAAATACTGGGAAAAAAAATACATAAATGCATATTTATGATTTAAAGCACGAGCAATGTAAAAGATTAGTTAAGATAGGTTCCAATGAGTTATACAAACATGCTCAATGGTGCAAATGACACCAAAACACTCAAGAATGTCAAAAAGATGGTTTAGATCCCAATTCTTTAAACTTTAAATGATAGTGTAAGAGAGAAGGGTTAGAGAAAACATTGTTGCACAAGATTTTTATATTGGTTCACTCAAACCTTAGCTACATCTAGTTTGCCAAGGCAACCCGAGCTTGACTTTGCACTATTTCAAAAGATTTACAAAGTTTACAAGCTCACACTTTCAAAATAAGCAAAAACACACACAAAAGACTCTTGAATCACATAAGAATCAAACCAGCACAGCACAACACCTCTTACAGACCTAGAGAACCACCAGGCACACACACAAAGCTTGGGAAAGATCAAACCTTAGTGGTAGCACAACCCTACCTACCACAAACACCTTCTCCAAGCTCCAAGAATTGATTCATGATTAATCTTCACCAGCTGCAATCTGTATGATCACCAAAGAGAGAGAATTCCCAGGTTTCTAGAATAGTTTCATGTTCAAAAATGGTTTTCTTACCTTTCTTTCGAAAAATATAGTTCTTATAGTCAAACTGTTACGAAATTCAACAGGTTGATTTTGAAATCAATCGGTTGATTTCACTTAACTTGAGTAAAATCAGTCAATTAAAAAATAAATCAACTAATTGAATAAGTCACAGTTTTAGACTACTGCAACTAACCTTTTAACATGTTGAAAACTATTTCAACAAATTAAGAGACACACTAAGTACCTTATACATCTAATAAATGCTAAATGGTCTACAAAGAGAATTACAAACTTGCAGTTTGTTTTCCTAATGATTGATCCATATGGAGGGCATGCGTTCAAGGATTATTCAACATGAGCAACATCAAATGTCAATAACTTCATCAATGTAGGCTTGATTCCAAAGCAACGGCTTCAAGTTACTTCAACAAAGCTTCATCAAATCTCCAAGAAACACACCATCCAGGCTTCGCATGTCAACATTCTCCCCCTAATTTGATGAAGCCAACCTATATATTCCTTTGCAAATTGCTTCCATTGGTTGGATACCATTGAGTTGATGAAGTGTCATCCAAGCTTGAACTTATGAACCTGAAAATTATTTTCCAAGAGCAATACACACAAGATAACAGGCACACGCAAATGCACATGCTCCCCTATCTATAATGTGGGTTCAATTCTAGATTTGTTTATTAATTTCACTTTTAATGCTTCCAATTTTGTCCAATTTGATCCATTTCAATTTTTCTCCCATTTGGATTCATCAAATAGAAGTAATGTATTAAGAAAACAAACAGAGGATAACATTTCATTGATATGGAACATGATACAACCATCAACAAACAGAAAAAAATAAAACAGACATAAAATTGATACATTCAACCGACTGAAATTTAAAAACAACTGACTAAAACTAACAGAACTCAAACTGAAATAGCACAAACACATGGATGCAATGCATGAGCCTAAGAGCCAACACACTCAGTTATTTTAAGGGTCATTTCTGGTATGGAATGAAGTCAACAGATCATGAATATCATGGATTTGGTCATCCAATGCATTGAACCTCTCATTACAATAGTTGTGATGTGCATGTTAAGACACATTGAGTTCATGTAGTTGAGTCAGCACCATCCTCTCAAATTATGAGTACATTAGGCCTTTGTCCTTTAAAGGGTTGTCGGGAATAATGTCCATAAGTCCAACAGTAGGATCTTCCTCTTGATTTGCTTAACTTAGGCCAACTTCATGATCATGTGCACCACGAACTACAACACCAGTAGTTGTCCACCCATTTCCCACCTTGAGAAAACCCATTTTGTGCAGATTTTGGTTGGAAGTTTCGTTCAGCAGTCCAGTTGACTCTTCTAGCTCATCCTCTACATCAATTCCCACGTGGAACTATGCTTTTTGTGACAATCATAGCAAGAACCCTTTGATCCACCTTGAGTCCACCAAAAGGAAAGTGTTTAATCTCAGTAGTAGGGTTCCTCAAGCATTGGCCATAATATTGAACTTTGTTGAATTCTTAGACAACCCTAATTTCACCTTTTCTCACTTACACACCCCTTGCTTTGAGTCTAGCCACATCTTTCCAAGCTTTCTTGTTGATCTCCATGCAAGCACCCTTGGTAGTTGATAGCAGCACATCATTTTTGCACTCCAAGTTGGTGAAAAACACCTTAACCAAGTCATGATATATTTTCCATGTGAGTGCAAGATATGTTTTCAACCTTTGATGCTTTAGTTGTTGAAATAGGCTCTTAAAATTTTCAGCCCTCAGCCACGAAAACCTCAGCACCTTAGGAATGCAAATTTGCTTCTTGGTCATATCAATGAGGAACACTTGGATGTTGTCCTCATGGTCTTTGAACCAAGCCTCAATTCTCACATGATGTTCTTGATTTGGAGACCTTGGGGTAGGAGGAGTGGAGTGTTCATCATCAGATTGAGTGGCTCTTTGTTGACGATGAGGCATGATGAGTGTGGGTGTGGCTGTTTCTAACAGATGTATGATGCAAAATCAATAGACTGAAAGATATGACAAACCAAAAGTTTTGCAAACAGAAGCAAATTTAAGTGAAATCAACAAACTAAATGAAAAATCAATAAGCTAATTAGTTTTCAATTTATGCACACATTAGCTTATTTTAATGAAATCAATGCATGAATACATAAGATTAACATGCCAATAACACATCAGACCATATTCTTTATGTCTAATATGCCAAGTTCAGTTCTTAGCTTGTTAAACCTATCTCCAGCCAATGGTTTTGTAAACAAATCAGCCAATTGATTTTCAGTTTTAACAAATTGAATTTCACAATCTCTCTTTTGAACATGATCTCGAATGAAATGATGCCTAATCTCTATATGATTTGTTTTAAAATGTTGTATTGGATTCTTGGTGAAGTTGATGGCACTAGTATTATCACAATACAAGGGTACCTTACTTAGCTTTACACCATAGTCCAAAAGTTGATGCTTTAACCATATGACTTATTCACAACCATATCCAACAACTATATATTCTGGTTCAGTAGTGGAGAGTGTCACACATGCTTGCTTTTTGTTATTCCATGAGATTAGACTTGAGCCAAATACATGGCAAGTGCCACTTGTGCTTTTCCTATCCAATTTGCACCCTACATAGTTAGAATCTGAAAAACCACTAAGAGCTATGTTAGAATCACATGAATACCATAAACCAACTTTGATTGTTCCTTTTATGTACTTTAGAATCCTTTTTGCAACTTTTAGTTGCAACTCCTTTGGATTTGTTTAAAACCTAGCACATAAGCATACACCAAACTGGTTATTTGGCCTACTTGCTGTAAGATATAGCAAAGACCCTATCAACCATCTATATTTGGTTGAATCCACTGGTTGGCCAGCCTCATCTGCATCCATAAGGCAATTTGTAGCAATTAAAGTGGTAGCTTCCTTGCAATCCTCTATTTTGAACTTTTTCAACAAGTCAAAATAGTATTTTGATTGGCTTAAAAATGCTCTATGCTTGAGTTGCTTGACTTGCAGCCCTAGAAAGTAAGTAAGCTCACCCATCATGGACATCTAAAATTCTCCCTGCTACAACAATTTCTTCACACAAGATGTTCTTATTTGAACCAAAGATGATATCATCAACATACACTTGAACAAGTATAACATCACTCTCATGCTTTCTAATGAAGAGTGTTTTATCCATTGCACCTCTGGAATAACCTTTTAATAAAAGAAAGTTACTTAGCCTTTCATACCATTGTCATGGTCCTTGTTTCAAACCATACAAGGCCTTTTTCAATTTGAAAACATGGTTAGGATAAAGATGATCCTCAAAGCTAGGAGGTTGTAATACATACACTTCTTCATTTAAGAAACCATTTAAGAATGCACTTTTCACATCCATTTTATGCAATTTAAAGTTACACATGCAATCATATGCTAAAAGTAATCTCACAACTTCTAACCTAGCTACAGGTGCATATGTTTCATCAAAATCAATTCCTTCTTCTTGATTATAACCTTTAGCAACTAGTCTAGCTTTGTTTTTTTACTATATTACCATCTTCATCCCTTTTGTTTCTAAAAACCCGTTTAGTTCCAATTATATTCATATCATCAGTTTTAGAAACTAGAAACCACACATCATTTCTTGTGAATTGATTGAGTTCATCTTGCAAAGCAACAATCCAATTACTATCATTCAAAGCATCATTCACATTTTTAGGTTCAATTTGAGATACCAAAGCAATATGTTCACAAAATACAAGCCTGCGTCTAGTGGATACTCCTTGTTTGATATCACCTATAATGTTGTCCTTTGATAATATTCTAGGCTGAATCCAATCCTTAGGTAAGTTGTTGTCTACAGCTTTTTCAGTTGGCTATTTTTCCTTTTCAGTCAATTGATTTCCTACAGCAGTGAACTTTTCTACAACAAAAATCTATTCTTGCAGTATATCTTCTTCATCTATATTCTTTGACACTTGATCTTGGACCTTTGGGTTAGTTTCATCAATTACAACATGCATGGACTCTTCAACAATCATTAGCCTCTTGTTATAAACTTTATATGCATGACTTTGTATAGCATAGCCCAGAAACACACCTTCATCCGCTTTGGCATCAAATTTTCCAAGACTTTCTTTGCCATTGTTTAAGATGAAACATTTACATCCAAATACTTTTAAGTGACTTAAAATAGGCATCCCCCCTTTGAAAATCTCATAGGGTGTTTTCTTCAAAATTGGCTTAATCAACACTCGATTTAACACATAACAAGCAGTGTTGACCGCATCAGCCCAAAAGTATTTAGGTAGTGAGTTTTCATTTAACATAGTTCTAGCTAGTTCCTCAAGTAACCTGTTTTTCCTTTCAACAACACCATTTTGTTATGGGGTTCTTGGTGTAGAAAAATTATGCTTACTTCCATGCTTTTCACAAAAGTGCTCAAATCTTACATTTTGAAATTCCCCACCATGGTCACTTCAAATAGACACCATCTTAGAACTCTTTTTATTTTCAAACATCTTAGCAAGCTTTTAAAGGCATGAAAAGTGTCATTTTTGGCAGCTAAGAACGAAGTCCATGTGTACCTAGAAAAATCATCAATTATGACTAATGCATCAAGATTACCTCACAAACTCATAGTTCGAGATGGACCAAATAAATCCATGTGAAGCAACTCTAAAGGTCTTTCAGTTGAAATAACATTTTTAGGTTTAAAAGAGACTTTGGTCTGTTTTCCTTTTTGACATGCTTCACACACTCTATCCTTCTCAAATTTGAGTTTTGGTAATCCTTCAACCAACTATTTTCTATTTAGCCGATTAAAATGCTGCATGTGTATGTGACAAAGCCTCTTATGCCATAGCCAAGTATCATAATCTTTTGTAAGCAAAAAATGGATGCTAAATGATGCATGATGCAGATCAAGTAGGTATATATTGTTGACTCTTTTTCCTATCAAAACAATGCTACCACGTGCATCATATATAAGGCAATTATTTGGTTCAAACATGACTTTAAAGCCTTTGTCACATAGTTAACTTATACTTATCAAATTATGTTTTAGTCCTTCTACTAGTAGCACATTCTTGATGTTGGAAGAGGATCCATTGCTTATGACTCCATTTCTAATGATTCCCCTTTTGTTGTTGTCTCAATAGGTTACAAACCCTTCGTCTTTCAACTCCAACTTTGCAAACTTGGTCTTATCACCTATCATATGTCTCGAACAACCACTATCAAGGTACCACAAATCTTTCATATCATCATGGTTACACCTTTGATAGGTTAGGTCCATCATGGTTACACCTTTCTAGATCCTTTTCGGATCCATTTCATAACCCCTTTAGGAACATCATATTTTCTAGCATAGCAGTTCTTAATAACATGAAATTTCTTCATACAATAGTTGCAATAAATGAATGGCATATCATTTGGCTTACTTTTTGAAAAGAAACTAGAGAACTTATTGGTTTTATTTTTGAAAGTAAGATTGTAACCAAGTCCAAATTTGGCAAACACACAATTTTGAGAACCGAGAATAGCCTCTAAGTTTCCTTCCCCTCTCGTGAACTTAACACAGGTCTTCAAAAAGTATTTCATTTGATTTTTTTAAAACGGTGCAATTTTCACAGGATTTTTCAGTCGATTGATTTCCGAAACAATCGATTGAATTACTATAAATCATTTCCAAATGTTGGAAATCAGTTTTTAAATCAGTTGTTTCTTTTTCCAATTGACTGACTCTATTTTCCAATCAGTTGTTTAAACCTTTCAATCAATTGTTTAATGCAGAATCTTGTTTGCTTCATTATGCAACTCTTTAAAATCATGCAATAATTGATTATAGTCATTTTTATCTAGAGAACTTACTTGACTCAAAGAGGACGACTCATAACCAACCATGAGGCACATATTGGCTTCTTCACTCTCATATTGTGAAAACTACTTTTTGATTCATCATTGTCTTCCCATGCTATGTATACATGTCTCTCTTTTGGTTTCTTCTCCTTTTTTCTACCAAAACTCATCTCATTTTCTTTGTTAGCATTTGGACGTTCAATCTTGATAGGTCATTGTTTTCCACAGTTATAACATGTGAAACTAAAAGAATTTGACTCATTTCGTTTAGAAGTATACCTCTTGAGATTACCTTTGCTACCTTTCTTTTTTAGATACTTACCAAACCTTTTGACAAGGAGATTCAAGTTTTCACTATCACTTGATTCAGCCACCTCATCCTCGGGTTCATCATTCTTCTTGGTGCTAGTCTTCAAGACTATGTTTCTTACCTTTTTTCTCACTTGACTCTAGCTCATTTAGCCTTTGCATCTTAATCTCATGCTCTCTTAGCTTGCCAAACAATGCAGTTGTAGTCAATGTGGATAGGTCTCTTGTCTTTTAGATAGTCGTGACCTTTGGTTGCCAAGATATGTCAAGAAACTTCAACACCTTGATGTTTAACTCCTCTTTATCAAATTCCTTACCCAAACCTATGAGATGGTTGACTATGTGAGTGAATCTCTTTGTACATTTGCTATAGACTCTCTTTGTTGCATCTTGAATAATCATACTCTTGAATCAAGGCATGCTTTCTTGCTCTCTTCACGTCATTGGTTCCTTCATGAGTCACTTCAAGAACCTCCAACATCTCATTGGCACTCTTGCATTGTGAAACACGAAAAACTCATCGATGTTTAGAGATGACGTGGGGATATTCTTAGGAGTATCAACTTGCACATTTCCCCCAGTATGCTTAGGAGTATATATGGTCTATTTATGATTGCATCCCATATCCCTTAATCTATTGATTCAATAAATATTTTCAACCTCATTTTCAAAAATTGGTAATTAATGTCACTAAACATAGGGGGTCTATTAATGGAGGAACCTTCAACAAAGGGGAGCTTGTTCAAGTATTTCAAGTAGTTCAAAAACAAATTTAGGATTTTACTTGAGCAAATTTCAAGTACCTAGCTCTATATACCAATTGTAAGTTTTGAAATGGTTGAAATGCCAAAAAAGGGGGTTTGAATTCGTTAGTTAAAAAATAGGGCGACTTTTAAAGGCTTAAAATGGTTTTAAATTGAATCAATTTGATCACCAAGTTTGGATGAAAACACCTCTGGATAATACACTTTCAACCGATCAAAAACAAAGTTAGTTGATTGATTTTACTAAACAAATGTTGTATTGATATAATGAATCGATTGAATCAGAAAAAAAGTCGACTAAAATACTGGGAAAAATACATAAATGCATATTTGTGATTTAAAGTACGAACGATATAAAAGATCAGTCAAGACATGTTCCAATGAGTTATACAAGCATGCTCATTGGTGCAGATGACACCAAAACATTCAAGAATGTCAAAAAGATGGTTTAGATCCCAATTCTTTAAACTTTAAATGATAATGCAAGAGAGAAGGGTTAGAGAAAAGAATGATGCACAAGATTTTTATACTGGTTCACTCAAACCTGAGCTACATCCAGTTTGTCAAGGCAACCCAAGCCTAACTTTGCACTATTTCAAAAGATTTACAAAGTTTACACCCTTACACTTTCAAAATAAGAAAACACACACACACACAAAAGACTATTGAATCACACAAGAATCAAACCCACATAACAAGACACCTCTTGCAGACCTGGAGAACCACCAGGCACACACACAAAGCTGGAGAAAGATTAAACCTCAGTAGTACCACAACCCTGCCCACCACAAACACCTTCTCCAAGCTTCAAGACACAAGCAAAATGCTCTAAGAATTGATTAAAAGACACATTTTAACCTGTTGAAAAATATTCTAATAGATTAGAAGACACACTAAAAACCTTATACATCTATTAAATGCTAAATGGTCTACAAAGAGAATTACAAACTCCAAGCTTGTTTTCTTAATGATTGGTCCATATGGAGGGCACGTGTTCAAGGCTTATTCAACATGAGCAACATCAAATCTCCATAACTTCATCACTGTAGGCATGATTCCAAAGCATTGGCTTCAAGTTACTTCAACAAAGCTTCAAGAAACACACCATCCAAGCTTCGCATGTAAACAGAACAAACTTAAATTTTATGTCTATTGTTGACCAACATACTTAAAGTTTAAGTCTATTGTTACAAACTTAAATCTTAGTAGATTTCCAAAAACAAGTAGCAAATTTAAGTCTATTTAAACCATAACAAACTTAAATTTACTGCTCTTTTTTTAAATATTTTATTTTGGCACGAAACCAAAACCTGTAATATAGAATATATATATATATATATATATATATATATATATATATATATATATATATATATATATATCAAATATTTCATTTCCAGTACATAATAAAATGTTCGAAAATAAAAATAAACAATAAGATGTGTAACTTCAAATTGGTAGTCTAAAACTTAAACCAAAACCTAATTTGCACGTTGGTAGAGAGAACTTGCCTATTGATGTGTTATTTCAACCATAACCTCCCTCCTTTGATATAGGTGATGCATCATCAAACACCTAAAAAAACAATGTTATTATGTAGTGGAATACCTAAAACTGTAGAATTCATTCACTAGTCATAAATGCTTACGGTTGTCGAGTTATCCCAAATTCCTTGACACCATGTCTCTAACGAAATGAATATCAATTTCAATATTCTTTGAGTGAGCATGATGAATAAGATTCGAACCAAGAGTAGTTGCACTCAAGTTGCCTATCTAGACAACTGGGCTTAAAGGTAAAGGAAAAGAAAGTTCTTTCAAAAGAGTAGTGATCTGACACATTTATGTTGCAAGATTAGCTAGAGATATGTATTCAGATTTAGTAATTGATCTGGATACAACATGATGCTTTTGAGAAGATCAAGAAACCCTAGTATTACCAAAGTACACGTAGTATCTTACAACTAAATGATGAAGATTTGGGCAGCTTGCCAAATCTGCATCAGAGAACCTACCCAAGCATAGTCTGTAATTATATTTGATATGTAACCCAACTGAAATAATTCCACTCAAGTAGTGAAGGAATCTTTTCATGGCTTGCCGATCAATCATGGTTGGTTGTTGAAGACAATGACTAAGCTTGTTCATAAAATAAGTTATATTTGGTGAAGAATGTGTGAGGTACTAAAGTGCTCCTAAAATTTGTTTATAAGAAGATGAATTTCTCATGACTTCTCCCTCCTCTTTAGACAATTTTCTTTTTGTGTCAAGTGGTGTTGAACAAGCCTTAGAGTGACTCATCTCAGATTTCTTTAACAATTGTTGGATATACCTTGATTGTGAGAGATATATTCTTGTTTCATCTTAATAAACTTCATTACCAAGAAAGCGGTGAAGATCTCCCACGTCTTTTAGAGCAAAGATCTTATTTAATTAAGGAATGAAAGTTTGCATAAGAGCTTTTTCGTTTCCTATAACTAAAATATCATCAACATAAACAAGAATAAATGAGATTTTGTCATGTGATTTAAACAAAAAGGGATGGATCACATTTGGAATGACTGAAACCCGAAGCAATTAATGTGTTCTTCAACCTATCAAACCAAGCACAGGGAGCTTACTTAAGTCCATAAATAGCCTTGTCGAGTTTGCATACAAGGTCTGGTCTTTCAAGATCAATGAATCCTTCATGTTGCATCATACATACATCTTCAGCTAGAAAACCATTAAGAAAAGTATTATTTATATCTAATTGTCGAGTCTCCCACCCTTTTGAGATAGCAATGGTGCAAACAATTCTGATCATGGTGAGCTTAATAACTGGACTGAACATCTCAAAGAAGTCTACTCCAACTGTTTAATGAAACCCCGCAACCAACCATGCTTTGTGGCGTTTGGTGCTTCCATTCGGTCATATTTGAGCTTAGATAGCCATTTGTTGCCAACTAATGAGTGCTTTGAGGATGGAGGCCCTAGATGCCATATTTTGTTTTGAATGAGAGCTTGGTACTAATTTTGCATGGCCTTTTTCCAATTATCATTACTTAAAGTTGTTGCAACAATGTGAGGCTCTATTGTATAAAGATTGTCAGCAACCTTTGCAATACCAATAAATGGAAACTTTTATTTGAAGATTCCACTCTTCCCTCTAGTTATCTTAGGATGAGCATTCATTCAAATTTCTCCACTTGTTAGCAACCTACCGAGGTAAGTTTTAGGTGCTAATTAATTTGATTCAGCACTTTCAAAATTTGTTGTGATAATTGTAACCTTTGAAGAGTTCATTGTATCGTAGTAGAACTAACACATTTATAATCTTTGAAGAGTTCATTGTATCCTATAAACACATATTTAGTAGTGTGGAATTGGAATTTATGACTCTGGTATGGTCTAAGACAAGGAAAACAAAGATTTTTAAACAGAGTAATATTGAATTTTTTTTAAACAGTTTCTGCATTGGTGAGATACCATGAAGAACAATTTCAAAAGCTTCCCACCAATATTTTAACATCATTTTAGCTTGAGCTTAAGAGTTAAACCCATTTTTACAATGTGTCGATGTTTCCTTTCTACTCTACCATTTTGAACTGAGATATATGGACATATATGTATTTAAAGAAATTCTAGATTTTTGAACTACTTTTTAGAGAGACAAGTAATCAGTTCCACAGTTTGAATATAAAAAAAATTTATATTTGTCCCAAACTAATTTTCAACAAGAGCAATGAATGATTGAAAGCTTGAACATCACATTTAACATTAAGAGGATAAATCCCAGTAAAATGACTAAAGTCATACACAAAATGAATATAAAAGGTTGAAGAGTTGGAACAGTTCCCCACAAGATAGGGTAACACAAGATCTAAAATATTTTTCCCTAAGAATGAGAATCTTGAAAAGGTAAGGCATGTGATTTTCCAAACTGACACACATTGCAAAATTTGATGTTATTAACAACAATATTAAAATTACAATCTCTTAAAACTTGGAACAAAACTCTTTTTGATGGATGGCCTATTCTCCTATGACATCCCTCTTCTTTTTAAAGACCTAAAAAATTTGAAAATGACTATAATTTGATAGGTTTGAAAGAAAAGGAAACAATTATGAAACTGTGAAACCTAGATATATTTGAGGAAGGTGCAACTTTAATCTTGTATAGACCATCTTCTAGTTTCCCTTTGAGCATCACCAGACTTGTATGTATGTTCTTTATAAAACAACTAAAAGAGTCAAAAACAATATTGACTTTTTTATCCGTCTCCAACTTAGACACACTTAGAAAATTCTTAGTAATCTTTGGTATTGTGAACCACTTTGGCCTATGCCATTATTGAGTGGCTTGCTGTCAATTTGCTAGTGGTAGAGTGCGTAGTAGCATGTCTAAGATTAACACCTTCCGTTTTATATGTATTAAGTTGCTCGAGTCTTCTTTCGAACGTTAATAAATGTGCTTACAATTCAATCCAGGACATAGTTTCTTTATCAGTCAGAAGAGTAACAATTAGTTTATATTTTTTATTTCCCCACTTATTTTTAGCTGCTTGTTGGTGGCCTGAGTGGTAAGTGTTGTGGTTCCAATGTAGGAGCAAATAATCCAGAGCCACTTGAAAGGGAGCAGGGGCTTGATGCAATGGGTATCTTGGGTTTGATGTAATGAAAAAATTGGACCAAAATATATAGAAATCGTGTAGACTTGCATAGGAAGAGTATCAGCTCTTAATGCAAATAAGGGAGGGATTCCAGTCCCTATGAAGCCAACACTAGTGACTAAAAGTATTTATATGAGATGCCCAATTTATCCAAATCTGAAATGTAAAATGGATTTCGCAAAAGTACCTTTTCCTTGTATGAAAATTTTACCGCTCCAGAATTTAAATCCATTAATTCACTTACATTCATGCATCTCGAAAAATAATCAGTGCGGATGGTTTGTTCGATTGTGACGAACATGCAACCTAATCATCATGTTGTATATACCATTGAACGCACAATAGTTCCTCTGCTACTTCATCCACCTGAACACGCGAATACATTGCTCAACGGACATTTGCTTCATAAACTCCTACATAAAAGAAAACGAAAAAAACCCAATACTTATACTACAAAGACGGTGTTGCATTCGTAATCGTAAATTGCGGAATACGGAAAAGTTTCAAAGAATAATTTTGATATATTTAATACGCATCGAATCCTAGAAAAGTTCATAACTAATTGTAATATTAAATGAAATTTAATTTAAAAGACAAAAATACTCAAAAATATTGTACAATTGTTATAATATTTTAATGTTTATCGATAAAAATAAAAAAAATAATAAAATAATAAAGTAACTATATTTTATTGTTATTAAAAATTAAAATATAATTAAACATACAAAAATTAAATTAACAGAAAAATCAACAAAAAATAATATTAAACATCTAAAAAGTTTACAAAAAATAAAATAAAAATTAAAGTACCAATCTAAGATTTAATTAAGTTTCTAAAATGCTTATTTTTATTGCTTAGGGATTTTAAAGAATATTTTTGTCTTTATAAAATCAGTTATATGCATTTATATTATTTTAATGAATAAAATTAATTATTTCAGTTTTCAATATAGAAATTATAAAACTAATGCACATTTATTATTCCTTAATCAGTGTCCTTAGGACACTAGTTATCATTCTTCTATTTTTATTCATGGAACATTAATATATATATATATATATATATATATATATATATATATATATATATATATATATATATATAAA
>Ga0209589_1008344_pt1 | contig 16196 bp, 9 predicted proteins | sample CowpeawhiteBW_FD_187525 | JGI IMG/M metagenome (GOLD analysis project Ga0209589, IMG submission 187525) | Root nodule microbial communities of legume samples collected from California USA - Cow pea white BW (SPAdes) (version 2) | ecosystem: Host-associated > Plants > Roots > Nodule | place: USA... | reverse complement strand
TGGGTTGTGGCTGGTGATGTTATGATGCTAAGTTAATGCATCAAATCATACAGGTTTTTTGTATAAGGGTTAGAGCACTCCTCAAGTGTTCTGCTAATTTAATTTTATTCTTTGCTGATAAAAAAAAAAACATGAAAACGCATACTAATACAATATAGATAAATGATCATGACATCACCTTTTTACAACATAATCCACTAGAGTATGAACTCAGGTTGCTTAAGATTTTGACTTGATCTTTGAGTTCAAACACAACCTTTACATTGTGTATGGATTGGAATATATATATTTGGAGGAGTTGAAAGACAACATGATCCACTATAGTATGAACATAATCCACTACAGTATGAACATAATTCTTTGCATTATTGTCTTGGGAGGGAAAGATTAAGAAGACAAAAAGACAAAAAATTGTGAATTCCTGTTATAAGAAAAGAAAACAAGTCACGAGTGAAAAAGAAGATAGCACTATAAAGTCTATTTATGCAAGTTTGTGAAAAAAAACTAATTTGAAAAATATATTTTATATCACATCTTATGTGTTGGATTCGTTCTTATATTTAGTTAGTTATTAAGATTTCCTTTTATGGTTATATATATATATATATATATATATATATATATATATATTTTATATAAGAAAATATAAAAATATATTTTATATATATATATATATATATATATATATATATATATATATTATCGAAGAGGAAATATCAAAATATTTGTTATGTATTGACATGTCACATTCTCAAACAGTGTAACATTCTAAATTTATACTACAATGATTTCAGTATGGTAATACCTTAAATTGTACATTATTTTTCATATATAAATATTAAAGTTACAATTATAACTATATATTATATTATATATATAGTTAATAAATAAATTAAAAAATAATAATTAAGTTTAGTAAAAATAATAAAATAAAGAATATTTGACCATGACACTTATTATTCGTATGTATTATTATATGTTATATATTTATTTATTTACTTTTAGTATTATCATTTGATTTATATATTTAAATAGTTTTATTATGAGTTCAGTGTAATAAACACATTGGAAGCTTTGAGTGTGACTATTATGTCATGCAATTAATGACAATAATTGTGCAAGACAATTATGAAAAGTGGTTAGGATAAAGCAATATGTTAATTTTCATGTACTAATTTTAACTTCAAATAATTTACATATGTACTACTATATTAAGTTCTCCTATACTTTTGCAGAAATTCAATTACCCAAATCAAATAGAATCAAGAACACTAGCTTATGTTCAACAAGCGTAAGCAAAATACTTTCTATCTAGAGTTAGTGAGAGTTAGAGTTAGTGAAAGCTAGAGTTAGTGAGAGTTAGAATTAGTTTATACTAATTTTAGGAATCATTTAATATTTGGAACTGTCTCTGGATATTTCTGAAGTGTTTTGAATTTTGTTTGAATGTATTTTGATTATAGGTTTGGATAAACCCATATAACCAACCTGATTTTTTTAAAAAAAAAACACCTACATATAACGAAGGTTATGGTCAAAATCGTCGTTATATACTCTTTTTTCACAATAGTCCGTGTATAAACCATTGTGGTTTTGGTTGATGAGTATCTCATCGCTTTATAACGACGGTTTGGGCATGGATCGTCGTCTTTTGTGTGACACTTTCTGTTCTAGGACGCATTTCAATGACGATGTTTCAAACTGTTGTGGTCATGTTACCAATATGACGATGGTTTTGGAACCTGTCGTCATTTCTATGCACTTTTAATGACAACTAGTCCAACAACGATTTTGAAACTGTCTTTAAAAATCTCATTTTTCAGTCTTTAAAAAGTCTACATTAGTGTGTATATATATAAAATAAAATAAAGGTATGTTAATGTAGTGTTTATAAGGCAAAGAGAAAATAGTGTTTATAAAAGGTGAATGTTGGTTGGTCATTTACATTGAATGTGTGCAGATTGATGTGGTGGAGTGTTGATAAAACTCGAGGTTTTACATATAAAATTTGCTACAACTTCATTATAGCTGAGTTCTGATCATTTTCACTCTCTTCAAATTGTTTAGGATATGCTGACAGTCACTGCTGCAAACTAATATATTTATATATATATTTCTACAAAATATTAAGACGTGAAAAAAGAAAGGGATATTAAAACTGTTTGGCGAAATTTTTAATATTGTCACCCACATCTTTGTATTGCTCCGTGTGTTACAAGATAATAATAACACAGGAGTATCTTTTCCTTGTATTATTGTCTTGGAGTGTTGAAACCTTTTCTTTATGTTCAAAGGAAAAGATACGCAATAAAGAGAGACTCAAATTAATTATGACTGTATACCCATTATTTTAATTTTTTAAATCAATTTTTGTAAAGCAAACAGAAATTGATACGGTGGAATATGTATAAATATGATTTAAATTATGAATAAAAAAAGTGTGTGTATAAGTTATAAACTATGTTTTTAAAACAGTTTTATAGGATTAAATTAAATTAAAATTATTTTTTCGAGACATAGTTCATATTAATAATTTTTATACTATTTTGGAGAATATATTATCTTATGTAGATTCATATAAGACAAAAAGTTTCGATTGGTTATTGAATAACTAAACTATTGAGTTATATGTTGTATAATTATTTTAGAAATTGTTCTCACAAACATTATGTAGGTTCTTAATATAATCATTATAGAAAGTTTTCTCGCAAAAGTTTCATTATACACTTTTGGTCAATTACTCTAAAATTTCATATACATACTAAGTAAAAGTCAAATCAATATATATGATTGTGGATTTAACAAATCGAGTGTTGAAGAAGGTCTTCCCTTTTACATATCTAAACACACTTATGAAAAAAAAGTTTAAGAAAAGATAACATAAAATGAAAATAATTTATTACGTTATTATTATAATAACATATTTTCGATCAGATTTCAAATTCATTATTATAATAATTTATGATAATAGATGTTAAGGATCCCATAAACAAAGGTTTCAACTTCATATGGTTAGAAAATTGGTAAATTCATATATATTTTGATATTTATGTTAGCCAAGCAAAAATAAAATAAATAAATAAACTAAGTGGTAAAAAGAACTTAGATCTTCTTATTACATTCATTAGGCAGGAAAATTGGTAGATTTGAACCTAATCATGCACGAAAATCCAAGTGAGGTCCACAACTATACACAAGAGGCCATATTCCTTTTCTACCCACTTTTAAGAGTATGGGAGTGTCTTGGTATATTAATCTCTTAGAGAGTGTGTAATCTAGGCAACATGGGACAATATGGGACAATATGTATTTTGTAATACTTAAAATTCACAATAATCTCACATATTGCAAAAAAATAAGAGAAAGAAAGAAAGAATAAAATCTTAAGTATTAGATGTAATGCATTGGAGTTATATAACAAGTTATATGAATTACTCTTAAATTGAGAAAATTAACATATAGTATAGTTGGTATAGCAAGCTATTTAAACCAAAAACTCATAATGTGTGTTACGGTTAATTAATCACAATACGTATTATTACCGTTATGTTGTTCTAACTAAGTCATGTGTGTGTTTGGTATTCATATGTGGTTTAGTAATCTTATCAAAATTTCATGCAAGTGGTCTACTCAACACTCATATAGGTGATTTCATAAAGTATATGTTGCAAATCATATATCATTGGTAAGATATTTGAAAATCATTAAAAACTTGTTAGAAGTTAAAATTCCTTATACCACATAGAATTTAACTATAAGTTTATCTTCTCAATGATGTGGTATCTAGAACCTTCACACACCATACAAATGGATAAATTTTATTTTAAATCAATTTTAGTGCTAGTAGAACTAATAGTGACTTATCTTTTACCCAGATGAACCTTATCCATGTCATCTCCAATCACAAAAGTTGGGTTTTCTTAACTTACTTGCTTAGTGGCTTGAGTCGTATTCTCCTTAATGTTTCTAAAATCATATTTCTCCCTAGGAGTTATGTCAAATGATCTACTAGATTTCGTTTTGACTTAACGTAATCAATAAAATCATATTGTTAATTTTATTTTTAGTTGTTATCATTGACTAACAATCATAATGTATTAATACAAGTGGAGTTGGATTCATTTCTAAATGAGTGTTTGCTTTGTAGTTTTTCAATCACCCAAACTCCTTTTCTAGCCATTTTAAAAGCAATAAACTTTAATTTCATTTGCTTTTGTAATAATTGTTTGTTTGGTTGATCTATATGTAACCACATCAATGTCATGTGTGAATACATAACCACTTGTGAATTTTATCTCATTTGAATCAAAGATCCAATTAACATCGTTGTGACCTTCTAGTATAACAAGAAAGTCATAACATTCGATGGCATAATTCATTGCACATCTTAAGTATTTCAAGACTCTGTGCATTCTATTGTACCTACTTAGTTTACTTATGTATAAGCAATATTTGGTCTAGAAAGTCTCATTAAATACAACAAAATTTTAATTATTTGGGCATACTGAGGTTAAAAAGATTTTCCTCTATGTTTTTTTTTAATTTCAAGTTGGCATCATAAGGACTGTTATTAGTTTAAATACATATTGTTCTTGGGATAGCAATATAATGTCTCAATTTCTAATGACTCTAACTCCTAAAATCACATTTATTTCACTCATGTCTTTCATTTCAAATTTAGACCCTATAAATATATAAGTTTTGGTTTAGAAATTATAGCATTCTATATTCCAAAAATTAACATGTCACCAACATATAAACATATAATGACACAATCACTTTTTTAAGATTTAGGCTACACACATTTATCAACATTGTTAGTATTAAACCATCATAAAGTAAAATATTATCAAGTTTTTCATGTCATTGTTTGGTGTCAGTTTTAGTCCATATAAAGATTTTAAAAGTTTATATATTTTGTTCTCTAGACCAAGACACACCCTTCATATTGAAACATATAAATTTTCTTCTTTAGTTCACCATTTAGAAAAATTGTCTTAATATTCATTTGACAAATAACTAACTTATGAATATATTTTATAAATACCAACACTTAAACAAAAGAACTAGGGTCAAATGTATCAAAATAATATATTTTGAATTTTTGAGTAATATCTTTTACTATTGATCTTGTCTTATATTTTTTCTATGAATCCATCAAGATGATATTTTTTCTTAAAAAAATCCACATAAAACTGTGACTTTTGTTCTTTTAGGCCAAATCTAATAACTTTCAAATATTATTTTTCTTAATTAAATAAATCTCGATTTTAATGACCTTGTCCCAATTTTTTACATGAAAAGCAATAGTAAATTCTAAAAAATCTTTTTGAAATCATGTTCAACTAGGTAAATGTAAAACTCATATCCAAAGAAGGTTTATTTTCTTTATTTTTTACTTCTCAAATCCTTACACATTACATTAGGTTGTTGAGATATATCATTGATCATTAAAAAAAACATTCAAAAAACTTAATACTATTAATCTCTATTATAGTATTATATTTAATTACATCAGTTTTATGAAAAAAATTTATAAATAGCACTATAATTAATGAATACAAAGTGAATAAAATAAATTTAATTTGAATCACTAACTATATAAATAATCATTTTATTATTATAAATATAGTTATTTTTATGAATAACTACTCTAAAAATATACATTAATTATATCTTTGGGGTTAATGACGTAAAGATATCTACAGTGTAAATTATATTAAACTTCTAAGAGTAACAAGAACTAAAGTATATGGTCTTTATAAAATGTTATAAATGTTTTCAGAATATAACACACAATATTTTTTTCTCAGATTATAATTTTTAATTAATGATACAATAATTAAAGTGTTTGCCGTGTTGATTTCTTAAATTTTCAATTAAATTGAGTTAACAAACAGGTCTATGTTTTTATAAATCAATCTTTTAATCACTTAATTTGATTATAAAAATTATTTAGTTTCTCAACTAATTATTTATTAATCTCAGTTTCTTACTCATTGTTTTCAGTTTATTCCATAACCAATCAAAATATTAACAAACAAACACATTTAATTAATTCTCAAAAAGTATCATTTAAAATAATCTCAATCTCAATGTATTATTTACATAAAAACTTACGAGTCAATTAACCAATTCATAAAAAAAACTATTATAAAAATCAACATTTTATAGTTCAAATCAATTGATAATTAGATAACTTAAAAATTCACTCAGAAATAAATCTGAAAATATGAAATTCTTTAAAATTAACCAAAATTACTCAACACACTTATATTTTTTTCTTTAACCAATATTTTGAAATGACTTGTAAGTGAAATTGGTGAAACAAGTTAGAGAGGGAGATTTGACCCAAACCAGTGACACCACAAGCAATAAATTGTTGGGTCCACACCCAACCCTCCCTTGCCATGGGACTGGTTGGTTGGTGTTGTGTTGTGTGAGCAGAGTTCACAGTGAGTTTCACACATTTATTCATTTTACCCAACCACACGAAACCTTTGACTTTTGTCCTAAACAATAACCTCATCTCTCATCGGTAGTGTCTTCGAGAACATTGCTAGTAGTTTTTTTTTTTTTTTTTTTCAAATGAATATTAATTTGAATTGAAATATAGAAGTTTTAACATGTAGTGAGGGAGGGAGGGACCATTTGAATTTGATGACAGAAGTGGAAGGTGCAAGGGACCCAGGAGTGATCTTTTTCACGCCGTTCAATAAAAGTGATGGTTGTTAATTTTGAAATAATTTTTGTTGCAGAAATAAAATAAAAAAAAATGAAAAATGGATAGGGATGAGGAAAAAAACATGAATATAGTAAATGACTATTGTGATTGCATTGGTGCAGGGACAGCTTGCGTGGCTCAGAGGGCATTAATAAGGGAAGCAAAGTTGGAGGGAGAAAGTGTGTTGTGTGGTGCAGTGCAGCGGTGGTTCCTATGGCCAATGCTTCAGAGAAATCAATAAATAAAGGGAATCTTATTATCATTATTATTATTATTATTAGGTCCACTCTTCAACTATGTCAAAATCACACACATCTCAACTTTTACCTTCAACCCAACTCCAAAACAACTTTATTTATTTTATTAATTACCTATAATTACTTTTAATTTCTTTTTCATGAAATACATATTGTAATTTTGATGTAATAAAATTTATAAATATATATTTTACCAAATATGTTAATTGGTAGACCTTCTTTCTATTATTTTGTGGGAGTATTAATAATCTACTATGTCAGTTACTTATTATACAAGGTTGTCTGCCCTTAAGTTAACTCAAAAGTCAAAAAAAAAGTTATGTGTTGACTATGGATACTTTTTTGCATGGACAGATAATCTGAATTTCTAAATTTGTCTTATGCGTATTTAGTATTTGAATAGCAAATGGTTCTATGTTAAAAAAAAATGACAATACTAAAAAGTTTTAAACTATGAGGCAATATTTACACACTTAATTTTGTGACATATTTTAGAAAATAATTTTGTAACTTTAACCATACAACAAAATCGTGCAGGAAAATTAACATACATAACATTAGAGTGGATTGATGGTGTTTTTAGTTTTCTGAAAAATTTGAAATTTTGGTTTCTGTATATTACTTTTAAAATTCATAGTTTTTATCTTTATATTTTTTTAATTCAAATTTCATTTCTTAAAACTAACACTTCATTTTTCTTTTCCTATTTAGATAGACTAAAATTTGAGCATTAAAAATATATAAATATTATAAAAGGTAAATTTTATAACCAAAATTTTATTTAATTCCTTTCAGAAACTAAAAATATGATTAATCTTATTAGAAATATCAACTAAGCTTTAATTTATCATAGACATACCTCAACTACCACAAAATTGTTTCAGATTAAGGAATAGTTTCAAATTTAAATTTTATCTAACTGAAAAGGAAATTGAGTTAACTTGACATTATTAGACATCATTTATGTATATTTATTTATACATAGATAGAAGTATTTCTTATATATTTATTGTTTTTACTTCATCAGGAAAAGTCAAGTTTTATTTTTAAATGCAAAGTTCAAACAGGGCGATAGTTCTTTTTGGATTGTCTAATTTCAACTTGATGTATAAAGGTTGAGGTGGATCAACATTTATCGTTGGTTAAACAATTTTTATATTTTATTTTTTAATTATTATCATTTTATATTATAAATTCTTTTGTGAATTCTTTATTTGTTAATTAGTGTGTTATTATTAAACTTGTTGTATTTATGTTTTTATTTTTAAATTTTTTTTAAAGTAGGTATGTCAATAAACTTAACTTACTAAGAAGATGTTTTCAAGTCTAAATCCAGAACATTATTAAGGTAATAATTAAATTTAGTGTTTCTACAATGATTTTGTCTCAAAACATATTTGGATTAGTTACTTTTAAATTTAACGGGTGATGAACAAATCTTATGATTATTTCAATAAGATCATGGAAATTATTAAAATTATTACATCAACGAACCAAATAAAAATTATCTTAATTGTTTCCGTCCTTTAAAACAACAGTACCATCAGGTACAGTAAGAATTCTACCACAATTAATCTAACATTAAATACGATTAAATTGCATTAAATTACTCTTATTCTCTTTTAAATATACCATTTGGTTTTATTTAGCAAAAATATGGTGAGGAAAAACGACAACTAATTAAGAAAATAAAATAATTAATTATATATATTGTAACTTTACTAGAGAGACTTATGGTGGTAGGAATTTTTTTAATAAGTTCTAGAACTAGTATCTATGAGCACCATAACATATATTAATATGATTAGAACCATGAATATCGTTACCAATTTCGGTTTATCAGTTAACATGTCATTTGATTAATAATATATATATATATATATATATATATATATATATATATATATATATTAGCAACTCTACCATTGCTACTTATATACTTTACACTTACAAAATCTCAAACTATATACTTTATACAAATATATACACTAAACATATAATATAAAAACCTTTTAATTCCAATCCTGTATTTTTTTTTCTTTTTAGTTTTTAGCACTGACTAATACCATTCCGGTAATTAATAATACAAAACAAATAATAGAATTTAAGATATGTGTTGGATTATACATTATGTAAAGATATACTTAAATTATATAGGTGAGTGAAATTTCATTTTATTAATTTTTTTTATAAGTTTTAGTTAAGATTAAAATTTACATTAACTAAATATATAACCAAGTTATATTATATAAATAAATATAAATTTCATCTTATTAAACTAATTTTATAATATTAAATTAAACTTATAGTTTACTTCTTAATAAAATACAATAAATATAGAAATATAAAATTAATTTCATAATATATTTCATATATTTTACGGTATATAACCATCAAATTATGATAATCAACTTTTTATCTCAGTCACAATCATATAAAAACAAAATAAACCTATGATATGATAGAATAGTTGTTTACACATTCATCAAAATTCCTATCTCTCAAATAAATGACAAGAAAATTCATATGGTTTTGGCCATAAAGAAAATTTCATATGGTTTTCACCATGACACCATCTAATGCATTCATATATTTTTATTAAAATTATTTTATTCATATGTACATTTCATAATTTAATATTCTTATTATACTCATGCCAAATTAAATTAAAAATTGTAAAATAGTAGTACTATACTAATATTCATTCATATAAACTTAAAATTGTAAAATACACTCAAAATATTTAAAGTTCATTTATAAAAGGAAAAATATTACAGACATATTCATACTTGTGTACTTCGCTCAAATACAATTAACTGGAAATTATTTATTTAAATAAGAAGTAGATGTGTCAACACCTTAACTTCAAAATTTAGCAAACATATTAAGTTTTCTCTTCAATTACTCAGGAATATGGAAACAGTTAATTTTAATAAAAATATTCTCATAATGTTTATGATTAATATATATCCATTTCATAGATAAAGAAAGTACTACTTGATCATTTTTTACTTAACCAAAATTTAAATTATCTTCTCTTTATTTTTTTATATTCATACTTTTAAGCTTTACACAAATTTTATTAAGTTTGACTTAAGATCACATCCATGATTAAAATTAACTACAGTAAAATCATTAAATAACAACTAATTTTATAGACAAATAATTAGTCATTACAATGATTAATATTGTTACCAACTTACAAAATAATAATTATTTATATATAAAGTATTTTTTATTATGAATAAAAAAATTATAATTGATTTGTGAATTAAATTTTAAATTTATTTTTAATATTAGTTACTAATGTTTTGTTTTAGTTAGTGTCTAAATTAATCTTTAATTTATTATTAGGGACTAATTTATACATAAATTTATTTATAACTATTTTAAATATCAATTTAGATTATAATTCACAAATTTTTTATGTTTTATTTATAATAGGCATTATTTTATATATCAATAATTTTTAGTTTATACATTATAAATTAGTTACTATAATTACTAATTGTTTTTTATTTTTAAAATGAATTTTTCTTTAATAATTTTCTTGTAAGATATACACTATGATAATAATTAATTTCATAATTACTGACATAATCTAATAATAACTTACTTAACAGTCACACAAAAAATGTTGACCTAGCAATAGAACTACTAAACCAAACAATTCGAAACAAAAAATATCAACTTATTCTTACATTATTCACATGCAAGGCTATCACTCAAATCATTATTGTGTATGAATTGTAACTAAAATTAAAATTAAATTCAAAAATCAAAATTCAAAAATAAAATTAAAAAAATACTATATTCCTTATTTTAACTTTTCTTATACCTAAAAAATTATAAATTTTTAGCATATTAAGAGTCTTGAATCATCATTCTACATTTTTTGAAGTAATGAATATAAAATAAATACAATTTTTATTGTTATGTTATGGCACAGAATAACAAAATTCAATGTTTTCATTATTAAAAATTTAAATGTTTTTGTATATTTTTAGTATCTTTATTAAATCATTATAAATGTTTTATAATCTTTAAACATTGAAGGGTTAAATATGTTTTTGGTCCCTCAAGTTTCAGTGAATTTTGGAATTAGTCTCTCATCAAAACTTTATACCAATTTAGTCCTTCATCTTTCAAAATGTGTGAATTTAGTCCTTTTAACCAAATTTTGTTAAGTTTATCTGATGTTTCGAGCGCATTTCATGATAGTATTTAAGTTAACATTGAAACAAAAATGTGACAAACAGTGTAAATAATTTAAATACTATCATGAAATGCGTTTGAAACGTCAGATAAACTTACCAAAATTTGGTTAAAAGGACTAAATTCACGCATTTTGAAAAATGAAGGACTAAATTGGTCAAAAGTTTTGATGAGGGACTAATTCCAAATTTCGCTGAAACTTGAAGGACCAAAAATATATTTAACCCAACATTGAATGCCTATGTATACTTAAAACACTTTAAATGCTTTTACATTCTTAAAGCATTTAAATGCTTTATTAAGTAATTAAGAACATATGCAAGATTATATAATACACTTGTAATTAGTGTGTTTTTTTTAACAATACTTTGTCTTTTTAAGTGTATCAGGGTTTTTTCACTATTTTTTTTTATTCTTAATATAATTTTAAGACATTTACCGGGTATACTTTCTTTTAGTTTTTATTTCAATACATTTCATTATATTTTCTCTTTTTGTTATTATAACTATTTTTCTCTTTTCATATTCACTAAACTAAGTAAATTAAGGGCACAATTAAAAAATACACGTTATTTTGAAATTTAAAAAAATATTTTATTAAAAAATCAACATTGAAAAATGAACAAAGGATGTATGAATACTAATTTTTTATATACACTACTTTTAAAATAGTTACTCTTTAATTTTTTTATAATTTAATGATTATAACTCATATTTGAATATTTAGAGATGAAAGAAAAATAGCTCATGTAAAATTAGTTAATTCCTCTCTCTCTTTCTCTCTAAGACCTTATGTAGTAAAATAAGAAATATAAATATTAATAATTATATTTTATTACTTAATTATACTTCTTTTACTTTACACAAATATTTTAATTGATGAGATGACTTTTTAATTTTTGAACTTTTAAGTAGTCACGTTTACCATTCTTTCTATTTCCAAGTCAAACTCCAAAAAATATATATTTATATACACACAAGAATTGAAGTAAAATATATTAAAAATTAACGTAAATATTCTTTATTTTTTAAGCGGTGGATAGAGAATAAATACTAGTTTTAATGTTATTGCACAATTTAATAAAACTTAATGTTTTTTTAAATACTACTAAAAGCATTAAATGCATTTTTGTATTTTTAATATTTTCATTAAATATTTATTTAATAATCTTTTATCAAGAGAATGTTTACAAATATAGCATCCATTTAATATTGAGTATAGTGTAGTTAATGCGAAAACAAAATTCAAAATAATACTCCTACTACTACTTTTATATATATATATATATATATATATATATATATATATATATATATATATATATATTATCTTTTTTGACATAATAAAGGTTCATAAATTGGGCTATGCTTTGCGCGCCACAAACGGGTGTCATGTTTTCGTGGAATTTATTATATTTATCTTGAACACTTTCGTATAAATGCATTATGTATATACGTGTTTAGCAATTGTCCAAGTGCTAAATACACTGTACAATGTGTTACAGAACCTCTCTTTATATTTGACAACGATGTTCTATGTTCTTGAATTGAAAGAGTTACAATAATAGCTAAATCATTATTGATCATCAACTATGCTTGATTCATTTATTTCACCAAATATATTTCGGTTTAAATGCTCACTCTTTGTACTTAGACAAAATACGCACTACTCATTTGTAGTATGTATATGGATACAAGTATACGTAAATTAATTTATATGTATATATATAGTATATACGCTTAATATGATTCAAATCATTTTGGAGAAATGGCTAGGTACAACCAATTAAAAGAAAAAAAAGAGTCTACGAAAAAAATGGAAACTTTCTTGTTCCAAAAGGACACTACCATCTGTTGGAATATATGTGATGTCATAACCTTTCAACGTATCATGGGAAAAAGAATCAAACGTAGAATCAAGGTAGTCCTCAACGCCATTACAATGGATGATGTAATGCAAATAACTCATTAACAAATTATTAAGTCACGGATCATGGTCCTTTAGGAAATAAATAAATAAAAAAAAATATGAAATCCATGTAATGCATGGCTACGTACAAATTATGATATTTAAATATTTAAATCCATGATTACCCATTGATGAAACTATATAAATTGAGTTTGGAATGATAATAACGTGCAACACAATTATAATGATTGGTTCATATTTGTACTAATTAATTAACAAGTTAAACATGGTCTTAAGTCATATTCATCACACACTTATAATTAAATCATAATACCTGCTATAATAAGATTGAAAGTAATATGACAGAAAATATACATAAATAAATTAATCACAGTTACTACACAGGAAGTTATTATACTGTCATTAATTGAATTTGTTATAGCAGAAGATACACAAAGATGTACTTTTTGGAGCTGAAACAATAATAACATAGAGTACCGTTTAACTTTATAATTTTATCCTATCCCGAACCTGTTACCATTAATTATAGTTTGTGTGTGTATGAACCATCTTTTCATTAATGCAGCATAGAGGTGTAGGATAAACCAAGTCAACAAAATTTCCCACAACATAACATGCAGATGCGTTTTCAAAGTCCAGGCTAGCATCACCTCTTTGTGTTCACACGTCAACACACTTTTTCAAAAATAAAGAAACAAACTTTACAACATCATGGTATTTCCACAACCAAAACCTTCCTCGTCTTGGTTCATGTTTTTACTGTAACACAGTTTAATAAGAGAGAAAATCAGAATTAGAAGCTGAGAAAGTGTGTGTAGTGTTACAGTGTGTGTATGGTAGAGTATATGTGAGAGAGTAAATGGAGTGTAGAGAAGCAACAGAAGGAAGTTTGGTAGCCGTCATTTGTTGCACCATCAACTCTACCGAGGGCAAAAAAAATTACTTGCTAAAGAAAAGAAAAAATGTCACTCTCTCTCTATCTTTTTCTTTCTCTCTCATTCACTAGCAATTACACCTCTTTGGCTCACCATTAAATGCAATTGCACCATCTCAATGCCCTCAGCAATAACTCATCGCTGCCACATTTTCTCCATCTGTTTCCCTCTTTCTCTCCTCCTTTTCTTTACTCCTTCAATTCCTTTGTCCTCTCCTCTTCTCACTTTCTCTCTTCAAACCAAGCTTTTTCCCATCACAACAACACTCATCAAGCTTTTCTTTACTTGCCACATATAACCAACTTTTTTTCCATAACTTCTTTCTCAAACTCTTTTTCTCTCCCATGTTTAAAAGGGTCCCTTTTTTGGCAACAAGCTTAGCCCCAAAGTAGATCTAAATACTCACTCATCTTCTTCTACCTAGCCATCGTCTCCGGCAATCACCTTCCACTGGTAAGTGCAGGAGAACTCCTCCTACATGTTGCTTTTCTAAACGGTAGGTATATCATTCCCGCAACTTCAGATCATTGTTTTAGCCACACCCAACTGTTCATGCAGTTAGCAATTTATTTATAAAAAAAAAAAATCTTACTTTTTCTTTGGTGCATTTGGCTGGCTAGGGTTGCTAGAATGCCAAAGGAACGGTAGGTTTGCCATATGTATATGTTCCTTCCCCGAGATGTTTAGTTGTTTTTTTTTTTTTTCACTTTCTGATTCTGGTTGTGTCTGGTTTTGCAGTATCAGAAAATTTGTCAACACTTTGTTTCTGTGCATTTTAATATGGCATATACACTATGCATTTAATTATTCATTTTTTTTTAATTATACATGCGAAGAAGTCACGTTTCTGTGCCTGGGTTTTTTGGCTTATTATGTTAGCATGTTTCCTTTTTGAAGTGGCCTTGTCAGAATCCAAGAAGAAGCCCAACCTGTGAAGTTTTTCGACATAAAAGGGTCTCAGAAGATCAACACAACACTGGACACCAGAGAGAGAATTGAATTCTCTAGAGTTTGAAATATGCCAGCTGGTATTATGATTCCAGCAAGAAACATGCCCTCGATGATCGGAAGAAACGGCAACGTTGGTGGCTTTGGACTATCTTCGGGGCTCTCTCTTGGCCAGGTCAGTGTGCTACCTTCACCATTTAATGTCTTTGATAATCTCTTCTTCTTCCTTTTTTTTTTTTTTCAATCTCTCGAATTTTGCCCCATTTTTGTCATAATTCGGTTCTGATTCTGATGCCAATTGAATGATGTGTTGGGTTTGCTCAAATTGACTTTATCCTTCAAAAGTGACCTTATTTTTTTCACAAGTCAAAATTGGTCTCAGTTGAAGCCAAACCAGCTCAAACTCTCTCTTCTATCCTTCTCGTTATTCGTAAAACGCGTTATTCCTTCTCACTGTGTGAAGCTACTTGCTCACTTTCCCCAAGAAAACCATCAACCTAGTCAAAATCCCCGTGTTTTCTGCACAACTCTCATACCAAATAATTTAAATTATCCCATCAATTAGTCCCTCTAGCTGGGTGTCTATACATGTGAATCAGACACAAAGCCAAAAAGAAACATAAAAAAGGTGTTCTTGTTGGTTCTATTTTATTTATGTTGTCTCTTTGTGTACTAAACTGTACTATATACCTCGTATTCTTGTATTGTTAGATTGAAAACCATAAGGCTCCGGAATCTCAAAGATCTGTAGAAATGTTCCAGCCAAACCTGATGGAAGCTGGTCAACTTCTTCCTTTGGACATGCCTCAGAACACTTCAGAGAGCGATGTCCCAAGAATTCGCGAAGATGACTTTGACAGTGCCACCAAGTCAGGAAGTGAAAACCAAGAAGGTGCTTCCGGTGAAGATCAAGACCCTCGTCCCAACAAGAAGAAACGCTACCACCGCCACACTCAGCACCAGATCCAGGAAATGGAAGCGTAAGCCACCCAAAATACACTCATTTTTTGAAATGTAACTTCATTGGGTACAGAACCAGATTCACAATCCTGTTTCAGTGTTACAAAACCATACAGTGAAAACTTAGGGCTTGAATTTATTTCATCAGGACTCAAACTTGAGACTATTGTAACAGACCCGTGACAGCTATTGAGATTAATTTGTTAATTGTTTTTTTTTTTTTTTTT
>Ga0209589_1008343_pt1 | contig 16199 bp, 7 predicted proteins | sample CowpeawhiteBW_FD_187525 | JGI IMG/M metagenome (GOLD analysis project Ga0209589, IMG submission 187525) | Root nodule microbial communities of legume samples collected from California USA - Cow pea white BW (SPAdes) (version 2) | ecosystem: Host-associated > Plants > Roots > Nodule | place: USA... | reverse complement strand
ATATATATATATATATAGTGTACAACAAATTCATAAGATGAAAACAATATACAAAATGAGTAAAATCCAAATTCTTCTCGAAAGAAAAGTGGGTTGGCTTACTTATCCTCGATTAAAATTCATGTGAATGAATCTTTCAAAAAATTATCCGTGTATATGTAAGTTCTTACGGATGCAGACACATAATTTCTTTACAGGAATAATTTAGAAGTAATTAAACGAAGTTGGTTTACGATAAAAAAAATTTCAGAAAACTATAAGGCAGCTTTGAAGATATAAGTTTAGGAATTTTGTGATCACAGAAAGACACATAGCAGACACGGAAGTAGTAAAGAGAGGGAGAAGAGTACGTACATAGCAGCAATGGCAGCAATCAATCCGAAAAAAGAAGCTCCAAAGCCTATGCCACCAAGTTTGACCACGTGATTCGCCAATTGATTAGCAGCTACGCTTAGGTCTCTGAAATCAGAGTTGATCAATTCAACAACTGCTTCTTCTTCAAAACCCATTTTCTTCCACATTTTTTTTTTCTTTGCAACTGAGAAGATGCAGAAGAGAGCAGAGATCGTGGTTTGGCGAGGGAAGAAGAAGGTGTGAAATTAAGAGATGAGGATCTGCATAATGTATGTACAGGCGTTGCAATAGTCAAAGGACACGTGGAGCGTCATGATTTGGTAATGATGTAAGCGGATATTGACGCGCTGGCGTGCGAGTGTATCACAGCTGCTTTTGCTTACTCTAGCAATCGCTTATCACGAAAGAAAATTCCAGTATCTGTCCACACTGTAGCCACGTGATCTAAGTCTCGTATATGATTAGATTAAATTAAATTATATGATTACATAAAATTTTACCTAACAAAACCGTTAAATTTAAAATTTATATATTTAATAATGTGACACGTATATATTCAAGTATGTTTAGTGTACTAGAACAATCGACACATTATTTATTTATTTATTCAGAACAGTTTCGAAGAGACCGTGTGATGTGTCGGCCACGTGGCAACACGAACCTCCCTCCTGCCATTTGGGTCAATACGTCAAGTTGGGCCGGGTCAACGGCCTGCATTTTTTGTTTGGGCCGACACTGTGTTGTATTTAAGTATAATAATGCGAAATGATTGGGTTAGTAATGATGGGAACAGGTGTATTATGAAAATGTTTAAGGTGTTGTAATTTGAGTTGGATAAGTTATTATTGATGGTTAATTATTAGCATAAACAAGCTTAGTTTAATTAAAGATGACAGGTGTAAGAAGGTGATGGATGGATGGATGGACCTGTCATCTGGATGCTTCATTCTGACATTCTTTAATAATATGACATTTTCACTTACTCACTTCATATCCAACCAAACATATCTGTCATTTTCTTCACATTCAATCAATGTCTTGGTTCAACCTTTTCTATCTTATCTCAATTCTCACCTGAACCAAAAGACTGAACAAACTTATCTGTGTATGGTTGAACAGATATAAAATCCTGATAAAGATTAAATAAAGGTGAAGGTTTTCCGGTATAACAATCACAGAATGTAATTATCCAAAAGACTCCGATTTTTTTTTTTTACCGGTAGTACGTTTTCAGAAAATTTTTCCTCAATAAATTATGTTTTATCGGATAATTGATTATGTGACTTATTCAGAATAATTATACAATAATCGATCTATATCAAGGAATTGTTATGCATCTTTTATTATTTTAGTGTCTAAATCAGATAATCTCATCTATCTAAATGAATACATATTTATTTTCTTAGTAGATCCATATATAAGATTATAACCAAAATCTTATCTAATAGACTAAAGACGGTCCTACCTAAGATTATTAATGGATCACAATCGACATTTATCTCAGGAAGGGGATTGTTTGATAGTGTTCTTATTGCTAATGAGATAGTGGAAGAGATTAAGAAAAAAAAGAAAAGTGGGGTGGTAGTTAAGATAGATTATGAAAAAGCATATGACTTTGTAAATTGGAACTTCTTTTATTACACGATGGATAGATTAGGTTTTTCCAGTTAGGGGATTTGCTAGATTAAAGAGTGTTTAGAGTCATCAACCATCTCAATATTGGTAAATAGTTCATCAAGAAAACAATTCAATCCTACGAGAGGGTTGAGACAATGTGATCCTATAGCACCATTCTAATTCTTAATAGTGACACAAAGTTTATTTGGAATAATAAATCAGACTACTAAAAAGCAATTATATACTAGAATTAAAGTAGGAAAAAATAAGGTCAAGGTTAACCTCTTACAATTTGTTGATGATACATTATTTATGTGTGAACAAACATTCAAAATGTATTGACTATAAAAAGTATTATTTGATGCTTTGAGATGAGTTCAGGTCTTAGGGCTAACTTCCGTACAAGTAGAATTGGAGATCTGGGTGTGGACAAAAATGCAATATAGAGGTTCTCAAATGCTTTAAATTGTAGTATAATGAAAGTACCATTTAAATACTTGGGAATGATCGTGGCTGGTAACCCAAGAAAGCATTCTTTTTTGGAGACAGTGGTTACTAAAATAAAAAACAAGTTAGCTAGGTGGAAAGGAAGGTTTTTATCATTTGCAGGACGAATGTGCCTTATAAAATCAATGATCACTGTCACGCTCTTCATTACTTTTCTTTCTACAAAACTCCAATAGGAATATGCTAGATCATTAAGAAACTTCAAAGAAATTTTTCTTGGGGATGGGGACACGAAGGTACAAAGATTGTTTGGGTAAGATGGAAATATTTATGTAAATCTAAATAAGAAGGTGAAATTTGAATAAAGACATTGAACTATTTAATACAACTTTATTAGCTAAATGGAATTTGAGGTTAGGTATGAAAGACCAAGAACTTATGGAAGGATATACTAGAATCAGAATATGAATCTTCGAGAGGCTAAAATGGGAACATTATAAAACAATATACATCTGGGTGGTGGAAAGATTTAAGTGAAATATGTGGAGAAGGAGAAGAAGAGAGATGGTTTGATCAGAACATAAAGTGGAAAGTCAATACTGGGTTAGGATTAACTTTTAGTAATTATATTATTAGGAATAAAACAATAGGAGTATTTGGGAGATGGACTAATAATTGGTGGGAATGAACAATTAAATGAAGAAGAGATTGGTTTGAGCGGAAAAGGACTCAATTAGTTGAATTTATGCAACTAATACATCAAAAACCAATTAAGAGACAAAGTAAGGATCTATGAATTGAAAAGATGAGGAACAAATATATATTGTCTGATCTTTATATGTAAAATTGCAAAATCCAAATATAGGAGAACAATCTGAAATGTATAACATATCTTGGAGCATAAAGGTGATTCCATCAACACAACATTTTGCTTCGAAAGTAATGTTCAATAAGGTGGTGACCAAGGAAAATCTTAGAAGGAGAGGATCACCTTTAGGAGAAATTGTTTGTGCTTTTTTTGGGTTAGAAGATGCTCACATGTAACATTGTAAGTAAAGTTTGGAATTTGTATAACAATTAGGTAGGTATTTGTACAATACACCATAACTAGCTAAATGTGCATTTTCAACAATTCTCCTTACTGGTGATCAGTAACAAAGGAAATAAATTATGAAAGGGACTATAGATATTGTTTGATATTATTAAGATATTGTTAGATATTGATAACCACAATATCAAACAATATCTTCTATTTAATCTTTTTATTTTCAGTTACTCTTTTTATTTGTACCTCTCTCTATTATAAATAGATTACCCTATGTGTGGTTTATACTAAAGGGAGATTAATCTCAATCCCTATTTTCTTTATTCTCAACAGATATAAATCATATAGCACATACACTCTCATAGTTAGATGAATTATATTTAGGTAAACTAAAATGGATGCAAAAAAAGTTCTTACTTTGGTTCAATTAAGTACTTGAGCATGGATGAAATATAAAATTCCTGATGTTAATTTTTTCTATTTAGATTAAAACAAATATCCAATTGAGTGTATTAATACAACTACCTAGGAATTAAAAAATCTAAATATGATATGAAAAGAGTAACATAAAAAAAAGAAGAAAAAAAAAGGATGAATCAGGTAAAACATGTTGCATATTGCATTGTAGTAAAATCTTATGAATCTAACCAAACTCATACTATCTATAGTCTAAAGATCATTTTTTTTTTTTTGCATAAGCTGTCTAATTGTTTTGCTCAATGGTGGAACCTCCTAGTATATTCAACCCATGCAAACCTTATGTTCACAAATTCACATGTCAAAATGGTCTAATGACCCACATTCTGAGGCACTAGTTTATATAAGACCCATGTGATGAGATAAGTTATTTTGTCAAAACATAATAGAAGCGGTTATTCCATGTGGTAGAGTACAATCCATTGTGCTTCTTCTTTGTGTAAACAATATGGACAAACGTGTTCTCCTTAAATTATCCATCACATGGTCTCTACATAAGATTATTAGAAAAATTGTTTGCCAACTACGATATCTTTGTTAACTTTTTGTTTTTTTATACGGGTTGAGACACCCAAGTGTCTTGTGTATATAAATAATATTATTTCTTGTCGATAAAAAAAAAATACAGGTCTCATTGATTACTGTTAACTCTATTATTTTGTTACTAATTCATTTGAATATGTGATGTATCTTTTAGCTGGGTCACATTGCTATATTAAACAGTAGACGCATGGATTATTTTTACTTTTGGATAATGTGTCGTTATTATTGAGATTCGAACATTTGCTTTTAACAAAACATGACCAATCAATCATGCACCTAAATATATAGGATGTTATGTCAAAATTCAGAAGTCGTGGCCAACAATTTCTATTTTTCCTAAGTCAATCTCATATATTTACCAATTTTTCACTCTTTCATTAAGTTCTAACGTTTTATTTCCCACTTTAACTATTTGTAGAGTTGTAATTTGAGCTGAGATAAAAACGATGGGGTCAAGATTCTTGACCCTTGATTTTATCGTCCAGATCCGCATAACCTATAACCTGAGAACGTGTGAAACATCGAAAATTGTGGGTTAAGTTAATGATAATGTCGGTTAATGTAAACACTGCGAACTAATAATTAAAAAAAACGTATACCATGGATGATTAATGATAAATGATTAGTATAGTTTTGTTGATGTTGCTGGTTTAGCAGACAAATGAGAGAACACTGCACTGACCGATGGAGAAATATTAAAGAAAGAGAAAATAAAATGTGATAGGAAAGGAAAGGAATACATCGGCTAATGAAACACAACAGAAACAAAAGTGAAATTTGAAACATACATCACTCTGCAAGTTACAGTAACTACTTACTCCTCTGCAGTGCGGAACAGGAAACAACCAAACTTACTTAACTTAATCCGAATTATTTAATTAATAACAAGATTAGTGGAGGATTAGTAGGATGCTTTAACCAGTGACTTGATGGTGACTTGGGGACCCAGAACCACAGGTTTAAAATCGAACGTAAAAGTATCGTATCTCAAGAAGAATTCCACCAGGTAGAGCCTGCACATGAGCACCACCAGATTCTTCGCCGGACATTGTTTATTATCAGGTGTGGGCTCCTCCGTCTCGCGTCCATTGGACCATAACACGTGGCTCAACAACTTCTCTCCATCAGGCCCAACGAACCTCTGGGCCACAAACTCCTCCGCTCTCTCAAAGATCTTAGGGTCTTTCGTAGCGAACGGCTGATATCCAAAGATCATCTCGCCCTTCTTGATCTCGTACGCCGCATCATGGCTCTCCACCACAAGATCTTCCCTGGCCTTGGCGTACTGGAACGGAACCGCCGGCTCTATCCTCATCACCTCGTAAACCACGGATTTAGTCAAAGTCATCCTATCCAACGCACGGAGACTCACCCCGTTTTCTTCCTTAACAACGGTCCTGATTTCCTCTGCAAGCTCTCTGTGCAAACTCTCCCCGCCCAACCCGACCCACTTTATCAGAATCGGAAACTGGTTCACCAACCCTCCCTGCGCGTTGAACCCTAACATGAACACAAGGTTGTGGCAAGCTTCGTCCCTCTTTATCCCCAACCGCTCCGCTTCGTCCAGCACCGATGAACCTGCACATCAAACATAACTATAAACTATATAAGAAAAACTTGCAACTGTAATAACACGTTAACGCATTCAGAATAAACGACGATTACATTACCTGCACTTGCAAAACCCTCGAAGAGTTTCTTATAGCTGGATTTCACAGCCCACGCGGGCACGGGGATTGTTCGGATCAGGAAGTCTTCCACGTAGTTGAAAATCCGGGGCAGACCTAGAGTGGCGAGTGGAGCGAGCTGCGCCGCGAGCCAGGTAGTGACGAGGGAGGGGCCGTCGGAGCCGATTTTGGTGGCGGAGGGGTCTTGACCGGTGAGGAGGCGGAAGAGGAAGTTGAAGGAGGCGGAGCCGACGGAGGAGTTGAAGCTGGCCTTGGAAGATTTTCCGGCGAGCTGGTCCTCGAGGTCGGTGAAGTGTTCGGCGAGGTTGTTGCGGAAGAGCGGGATGAAGGAGGCGTGCTTGGCGGCGAGGAGGTTGAGGTAGAAGGTCTTGAGGAGCGCGTGGGAGGGCTCGGTGGTGTCCTGGAAGGCGCAGGCGCGGTAGCCGCCGGTGAAGGAGGTGGAAGGCATGAAGGTGCCGTCGAGGACGTCGCGCTTGTCGACCTTGGAGTTGTCTAAGAGGATTTGGAAGGAGACGCCGTCGAGGAGAGCGATGACTCTAGGGTTTGAGGAGATGAAGGGACCGGGTGGCATGTTGGTTCTGATGACGGTTGATTGGTACTTTTTGATTCGCTCGGCGAAGAACTTGTCGCGTCCCTGGTGGTAGAAATAGTCGTGTCTGTCACTCATGGGTCCGAAGAAGGGGAGGCCGTAGCTTCCAGGGATGGGCTTCAGGGGAAGCTTGGTGGCGCTGCTATCTGAAGAAGCCATTGATGAAGGTTGATTCAACTGTAGCTTAGGTGTTAGTGTGTAGGAGGAGGTTGAGTTGAGTTGAGTGAAGTATGTCTGAAAAATCTATAATCTATATAAAGTTAAGAAATTGAGCAGCGTGGACAACGTGTGTACGCTATTACTATAATAACGTATTTAAAATAACACTGGGGGGCTCCATCTACCGTCGATTAAGATCATTTGTTTCACACACACCTAAGCCACCCTGTCCTTAACTTTTTAACCTTTTTTTATGCTTCACATTTTTTGACACTCTCTGTTACACACTTTCGATGCATTGCTTAGGATGTTCTAAGTTTGGCAATGAATGTTCACACGAGAATCTGAAAGAGATTTAACTGACCTATTTATTGCGTACCCTCCATTTAAATATTTTTTTTTTTGAGTTTGATAAAAATAAAATCGATGGACGTTCTTTTCTATTTTATTTTATTTGATACATTTTTAAGAACTTTTACCGCTTTTTATTAAGCGACAAGAGTTTCTCACCGTTCACGCAATGCCTCTTTTTAAATTGAAATTAAGGTGCATTCAGATAAACAGATATGTTGAGTGATTATTCAATTGTTTTGTCATGTGAAGTGTTTCGATACCTTCATCGTGTACGTGAACTTAATGTCGTTAGTTTAATCACGCAACTAAATACATGTTTTCAACAAGTTTCCTCGAGATGTTAACTATAAATTAAATGTTTTCTTTAGAATCATAAAAATAAATTTCTCTTGGTAATACCAAGTTACTTATTCAACTACAAAAGAAACACGTAAATTCATTTGGAAGAAATGGTATTCGATATTTTGTAAGTAGCTCACCTATATTTGTATACGTATATTTACTATTTATAACATTTCTAAATGATTAACCGTTCAATAAACAAATCTTCGTATAGGCTGTTGTAGAATAATTTTGTTTTTCTTAATATATTTTTCGATATTATCAAAGTTTCTCATTATTTACACGTGTGCGAAGGTGTATTTGTCTTAATGTGAACTCAAATAAATGCCAATCGAACACATTCTTTACTTCAACTCTCTTTTTTTTTTTCTTAAATGATGTTTCATGGAAACAAGCATACCTTGAGACATGTTTGGAAATACGTTTTCTACTGAGAAAGTCATTGGTTTAAATAGAGACAAGTTTTACGTGAAAAGCAAAACCCATTTTCTGGTAAAAAATTGTCCGTACCAAATATTATCACGTAATTGAATCCATCTCGGTTACTTTTATCTTTTTATAAAGAGATAGAAAATTAAACACGTCAGTTTCTAATAGAACTGTTATGTTCAATTTCTCAACAACATGTTCGCCGAGTCACATCTCTCTTTGTCTCTTGTATTGGCCGTTTTCTAGACTTAGAACTTTAAAAGTTTTGGTACCAGAAGTTATTATTACTTCTTTATATAACATGTAATTCAATTTAAACAAAAATATCATAAAATCGTTTTTTTGGTGCAATCCACATTAAAAAGGTAACGTGAAGTAAAATAATTAAAAATTCATTTATTTAATTACTTTCAATTTGATTAAACTTAATACATAGCGATAATATATGCGTGCTATCTTGTTTTGTTTTACTTCACGTTACCCTTTTTGATATGGATTATTAATTTAGTTTCAAAATAGAAAATATTGTTGACTGACTAAAACATAATCAATTTAGAAGATCGCATAGAAATACAAATACTTTTAGTTATAGAGTTGGAGAGTAAATGATACATCTATGACAAGAAGTATAAAAACTAGAAATATGTAATTAATTATTCTAATGTGTAATATACGATTACATTGCGTCATATTTGGTTAAGTTTATACACGCTAAGCTAATTGAAGTCATGTATGATATCGATGGTTCAAAATTATGAATAAGAGTTAGAAAAATTGAATGTGGGTTATACTTTATTGCTTCATTAATAGTAATTGATTTGTGGTCTGAGACTCAGCATTTTTTTTCTAATAGAGACTTAGATTTGTTGAACACACTTAAAATTAAATGTAGCCGTTAAGTTTTGAGCCTAATTTAGAATGACATTTTTAGTTCTACCCAAATATAATCATATTTGTGTTAAACATGCAAAATTAGGTCAAAATTGAGATTTTTTGTCCACACCTCTTATTCTTTGCATGCCGCATTTGGTCGGATACATTTAATTTTGGAAAAGAAAGATTGTTTAGTTTTCAAAAATCATCAGCAATACTAATTTGGGTTGGCATGAAAGCAGATCGAACACACCCTAACTGGTATTACAAATAAATTATTTTCTCAATAGATTATTCAATCATTTATAAGAAGTTAAATACAATTAATGTGTTTAATATTTAAAAACAAAAAGATATATAATACTTTTATTTCTAAATGTCATCTGATTATCACAATAACATAAAATAACCGATCGACTTCCATAAACAAGATAATAACCCTAAGTAAACGTTGCACCCTAAATTGCAAGACTTTTGACTAAATTGTTTATAAGGCTTTGGATAACGTATGCAAAAAGTATAACGTACAAGGACGACAATAATTATTATTCGAAGAATATCCAAACCCAAACTGAGTAATATTACAAAATGTAAAGTATAGGTGAAATATAATATGATTCATAACATGATTGGTGTTTGCCAACCACTAAAGTTACGCAGCATTATCTATGGTGGGGATTCTTAACAACTATACAAAAAGAATAAGTATTTCCCATGATATATGGAACAAAATAATTCAATTTAACATTATATAATAATAACAAATTGAAAATTAATTTTAGAATATTCCATGTATTGTGTAAAAAGGTGGTTTATCAATTTCAGAAGTCAAAACGATGACAAGTTTGTAGATAATTGGAGTTGAAAATAGTGTGGTGTTTAAAAGTTAAGGCCGAAGAAGCAAGGGCTGCAAAATGAATTGGATAATGGAGATCAATCAAAGTGACAGATATTACAACCCTCGAGTCATTTTCATTGTACTATTCTCTCCTTATAATCCGTGAATTGCATATGACTTTTTCAACAAAATATAATACAAGATTTTTTGTATAACATTTCATTGCAATATAAATGAAAATTGTTTATTTATACACCTTATTTAAACAATCCAATCCAACTGGGGTCAATAAATACATAAATGTACGATGGTTTATCTTTTTCTCCAGTCAAACATTGACGAGTTCTGAAAATTTGGTTGTGCTCATCAGAGTTCATAAACAAGAGCAGTGCTGTATTTACAATAAATTCTTACATTTTATTTAAATATATTTTTATTTTTTTTATTATTTTATATATATATATATATATATATATATATATATATTTCAATTTTCACTTTTCACTTTTTCTCTTAATTATTTTTCTAAAGTACAAGAACTATAATAAAATAATTGCATAAATAAAATTACCCATAAATAATCCTAATGAAGCAATGGATATAGTTATTTTCACATTTTACTTGTAGTTTAGACCTCTCGAAGAAAAATTTTAAAATTGACATATGACACTTTGTCCGGTTTGGGAAAGTAATAGATTGCAAAAGACGTTTGCTTACTGTTCCCATTTCACAGTAACGGTACGAACAAGTTCTATTGAAGTTAGAATTCCACCATAACAAATTCTTAATGAAGTTATATTATTCTTACATAGGACTAGTTTAGGATTATTTAGACTTTAAAAAACTAAGTAACTAAGTAACAAATTACAGGAATCAAACCAAGTAACTACTAACCTTAGAAGATGGACACATCCGGGGGTGGTCCATACACACTCATCCAAGAAAGTGGCACTCGCCATTTGCCACCTTCAATTCCTGAAAAGGCATTATACGAAATATTAGAAACCAACTCTTACGATTTTTTACTTACAAAAATATGTTTATTCATTCGTCACAATTAAATCTTTAACATGCGAAAAATGAGAGATGTGGTTGATAGGAGAAACACTAAGTATTTGTATCTTAAAATAAAATATCCATGAAAATACACGAGCCAAAGATGTTCTAATCCAACAAATTCAGGAGACCCAGAAAAAATGATAATAGTCTCAGTAGTGGGATCAGGGACAAAGGGTTTAGAAAATAATAATTTTTAAAATCCACATTAAAGTGACAAATCCGGGCAGAAATATCCTTGAAAAAATATATTGGGAAAAGTCATTAGTTGTTATGACAAGACAATTTTTGTATGAATAACAAAACACAGACAAAAAACAATAAAACAATATAAAAAGACGACAAAGATAAATTAAAAAGTATAAAATAATTCTAAAAAGACAACAAAGAAAAAGAAAGCTCACCGGTAGGAGGGCGAGTGATCTGGAGAAGTTTACATGTTGCATCGGCTAATTGAAAAGCATCCGATACATTGTCCCCTTCTGAGCAATAACACAACAAGCAGGTGACCTTCAAACCTTTAGCCTGATACATGAAAACCAACACCTTACATCCATCAATCCATATAATGCTCTATTTCTACAATTTTTGCAATTAAAAGGTAAGGGATAACCACCCTACGACACTTATTTATTTATTTATTTATTAACTTTAAATATGGAGATCAACTAAACTACATTCTCTGGCATGGAGATTTATTCTTCATATGAAAACAAAATCCCAAATAAGCCTGGCCTCACCTTTCGCAGCAATTAATCCAGGTAGATCCTTAATAATTTTTTCAAGCAAAAAAATAGAGCATACCATGCAACTGAAACTACTTCCAACTAGAAGGAGTACTTTTTAAAGAAAGTTTATGACAACAGGCATCAATATAAAAAAAAAAATTAAATGATGTCAACACTTTTCGTATATTCTTCATATAGAGTCTTTAAGGATTAACAAGAAATGTAGCATCATGAAATTTGAATGCATGTAAGTTACCTTGAGAAAAGCAAAAAGTGCAGCAAAAGGCAAGCTAGCATAATAATTTTCATCTTCTAGCTCATCTTCTACAGAAATAATATCTTCCAGTGTAACATTTCCTTCAGCTAAATCACTAAGATATTTCCAATGCTTTTGAGAAGGGTCATACTCCTGAAGTTTCTTCCATCCAAGCTGTTCGCAGCTTTCATCAGTTCCATTGCTGTTGGCACTAGAAAGATAATAGATCTGCAAACCACTAATGTGATAGCCAATAGATGTATCAGAATGGAAAGAATGACAATGCAATTTCCACAACCAAGTTGGATTCTGAAATACTGCATAGTTGTCATAGTGACAAAGCTCAGAACCTTCTGAGGGTTATAATTTGAACAGAAGTTACAATCTCAGAATTGAATGAATTAAATATCTTAACCACGAAGAAGGGCAATTTCAAAGTATACAGCTCCTCACCTTGACATATCAACTTTTTGCCACTTTCCAAAATCTAAGCTGGAGAGAACAATAATATGTTTCTTTCCACTGCCAGCAAGAAAATCAGCCATGTTTTTTGCAAACTCAACCATCATACCCTACTCAAATGACCATGTATCAGAGCAATTTCTTCTTACAGTTTCCAAAATTGTTTGTACTAATTCCATCATTAAATTTAATAGAAAACATTAAGACGTTGTATAGTGCAAAAGCATCCAAGAAGATTGACGTTAACAAGTGGCATGCACAGTAATTCGTGCTTACTCCAGCCAAACCACAAGTCAAATACACACAGTCCTGTTATTGTTAATCCAAATATTAGGTAGTAATTAATTATACATATTACTCTTTATGACTACACCAAGAATCAATCTGGTAATTGTCATACACTTCTAAAATTAGAGTAGGAATTTCACAATAGCGTTGTTCATGCACTGCACATCCTTGAATTTTTCACCTCCATTTCAAAAAGGACAGCAAACTAACTGCATTGTTCAGAGAAGCTACTAGGACAGCTAAGCAAGTAACACAATTATAAGAACAAGATTTTACAGGATAAGTTACTCGGAAGTTGAGGAAAAAGAAACGTAAATGATTAGACGGATGGAATCATTCAAGGAACAATTGAGAAAAACACTGACTTGAGTGAGTGTGTTTTTAACAGGTTTAACACCTTGGATTTCCAACAAGGCAGGATGATAGAGAAACAGAAGTGGTTCAAACACAAGAGGGAGTTAGACATACTTCAATCATTCATTCAAGAGGTCGAACTTCAGTTTTTCAGGTTAGAACATTAACCACAAAAGAAATATGCGCAGCCAGGAAAATTATGGATTAGTAAGGCAACTGCCATGATGTCGGACATGAAGATACACAAAAACGCTACCAGTCTAGTAATATACTAACAACACTGATAATCTATTGATTCCACCCAAAGGAGATGATAATGTCATAATGTCCATCGTTGGAGTGAATAATAAAAAGGAGACAACAAGCAGAAACACAAAAATATCACAAACTTGAATGATAAAAATGGGGCTGAAATTAACACTCAAGCACGCACTAGTTTAAAATAAAAAAGGTATCACTGAAGTCTCAGTTTGTCAATATTAAAAGTTTACGGCCAACAACTAAGCTTAAAAGGAACAATCCACAGTTGCAAATCACTTAATGATCCGCTAGCTAGAAAATCAGCACATTACAGACAAATAATATAAGATTAAAGGAACAAAATAGATGTTGTCATAGGCAATACCTTAATCACCGGCGATCTCTGTTGGATGATAGTGAGAGCATTAGAAGGAGAATCATAAGCTGCAAAAAGTTGATGAGAAAGAGCATAGAAAATGAAATTAACAAGAGTAATAGTTGTGAGATAACAAATAAAAATAAAAACAAAAACAAAGGAGGACCTTCAAGGGGAAGTGCAAGGTCTCCTTGAGGAAAGGGTGCATAAGCATCATTGCCAACACAAGGCAAAACGTTAGGATCGTCCAAATACCCAACTCTCTCTGAACCCATTGATGAAATCAAAAGATCCGCAACTAGCTGCCCCACATTGCCAATCGACAGAGCAGGCTGAAAGGCACACAAATTACAATGATGCAACATACACACACATAAACACTCTCAAGAACCAAATTAGTAGTTAATATTAATAATTAGGTCTAAAATTGAGCTAACTCCACACATATTATTCAGCCATGAAATGAAAAAGTGAATGTCTATTTGCAGAACGGTATAAAAGACCGAGTAATGAACTGGGAAAAAGGGAAGGGCAAAACCCTAGAACATGAACGCACTAAAATCAAAGTGGAGCAATCCTCGTTAAGGTGCTTCCCCTCTTCTGGAACAAACTCCATTCTCAATGCTAATGCTGAAGTATTGTATATGCCACTCCTTAAGCTCTTTCTTCCTTTGCTAATTACCACTCTATTTTCTATAAACCGTTTTCAATTCTTCTGATCAACGACAAGTTTTCAACTTGAGGAAGACGAAACAGAGAATCATCGGGTGGGCTTTTGAATCGGGCCGGCTAATGGGCTTATCACAGGCCTTACAACATACTCAAATTACAGGCCTGCTATGGTTAAGGAATTACATTCATCTTTTTTTTTTTCTCTCTCAAATTCCTCCGAGTGTTTGAATGGGGAAGCTCTTTAGAAAATAATTTACTTTTATAAAAATTTAAAATATCTTATAATGAAAATATGTTGCTTAGATAATTTCTTCAAAAATAAAATAAAATATTTAAAATTCATGAAAGTAATTTAATTGTTTAAAATTACATAACTTCATCCTAAAAGTGTACAACACTTGTAGGATCCATGCTTCATCATGTATCATCTAGAACTACAAATGGAAGTTATAGATTTCTTTATCCATTATTTTCATACTTTTTAATGCATATTTTATTTTTATTCATATTTATTTCATTTAAATCTCAATTTAGAATGATTCTTTATTCAAACATGCACAACTACTCAATCTAACCACAAATGAATGTCAACACTTAAATGATCCATAAAAAATATTATTATGTAATTTCTAACTTGCTCAAGAATTTAGCAATCCATTTCAGTTTCAATTCAAAATTAAAACTCGATAATCAATAATTAATCAAGTATAACTTCTCATACCTTACGATTACCTAGCTCAAGTAATTATTATAAACACATAAATTAATACCAGAATCCTAGAAACATAGTGAAATATAATAAAATAATACTTATAATATTTAAAAAAAAATTATTATTAAAAAACAAATTATACATGGAGACTAAAAAAAATCTAAGAATTAAAAAAAATATATAGACTTTTTAGCATGTGTATGAATTAAAAATGTATGTTTTTAATTATTAAGACAAAATGATTAAATATTAAACTGTAATTTTAAAATTAATTAAACGATTCCTAGTTTAGGAAATTATATAATTTTGTTCTGGTCAAGAAAAGTGCCAGATAATTCTTAACCAAAAACAAAAAGAAAGAAATATTTTTAACCATAGCTTAAGACTTGCTTAGGTCAAAAAATCTCCCTCCCTTGACCATGGGAGCAACCTTCTTATTTATATCATAATCAGTTACAAAATATTAAATTCTAGATATACAAAATAAAAAATGAAATTATCTTCTGCTCCTAAAATATCTCTAAATATAATAACAACCTCATTAACTCCTAAAAACAACACCAAACACGGAACTTAATTCGGTTAATATTCTCCCTCGGTGCCTCCCCGACCCGATACCAAAATCCACTTGTCCTCTCGGTCTACAACCGAATCACTCCTCTGGTCCAGTACATAGCTCTCCAAATTTTGCACGGTCTCGTCTTCAAAACGAGGAGAGCAGAATTTGTCTTGTCAATAACTACTCCTCACCACTTTCCGTAAAATCATCATTACTCCCTATCTTCACGCCCCACAATTTCAACCTTTTAAATTAACTTAATCAATTTCTTATGTCACCCCAGTTTAACTAATCTCTATCAACTATCCCCTTCACACTTCTACCTTCTTTGGTCTCGGTTATAAACTGAGTTCTCAATCCTGCACACATTAAAAGACTCCAAAGTAATTAATCACTCGTTCATAAACCGAGCTCTCAATCCTGCAAACATAAAACTCCAAAGCAATTAATCACTAGTTCATAAATCGAACTCTCAATCCGGCAAACATTAAACTCCAAAGTAATTAATGAACCGAGCTCTCAATCCTGCAAACATATAAAACTCCAAAGTAATTAATCATTCGTTCATGAACCGAGCTCTCAGGCTCGGAATAGAACACATAGGTTCTTTTAATCTCGAGCACATAGGCTCGGAATAGAACACATAGGTTCTTTTTAACCTCGAGCACATAGGCTCGGAATAGAACACATAGGTTCTTTTAACCTCGAGCACATAGGCTCGGAATAGAACACATAGGTTCT
>Ga0209589_1008341_pt1 | contig 16200 bp, 8 predicted proteins | sample CowpeawhiteBW_FD_187525 | JGI IMG/M metagenome (GOLD analysis project Ga0209589, IMG submission 187525) | Root nodule microbial communities of legume samples collected from California USA - Cow pea white BW (SPAdes) (version 2) | ecosystem: Host-associated > Plants > Roots > Nodule | place: USA... | reverse complement strand
TAACCATATATGAGTTTTGAAATATTAAATTGATATGGTAATCAATTTGTCATATTAGATTCGAAACCGATCAAACAGAAGCGAAGCGCAGACCTTTTTTCAACAGAGGATCATTTAATATTATGGGGAAGAAAAAAAAAAAAAAACAAGTCCAACGTAGCCTTGTGGGTCGGGTCCAGTTTTATTAAAACTTGTGCACATGACCGTTTTGTTTGGTTCATTCCTCGTGACCATCGAGTCACATTAGAGGGAGCGGATGCAAAAAAGAAGGTATGGGTAGCATGCATGAAGTTGGAGAATAGGCCAACGGGTGAGCCACGAAAAGTTTTGCTTGAAAGGAACCTCTTTCTTTCTTTCTCGGAGAAGTGTGTATTTGGGGTGCTCTTTCTTTGAAGAAAAACAGAGTGTAGTTGCAGAGTGTGTGTCAGAAACAGAGTAATACAGAGGAAAACAGAACAGAGAAGAAAACAGTGGATGAGTGTTGGAAGCTAAGCCTGCGTAGAACGTAGACTAGGTGAGGCCCAAATTGGAATGCGTTATGACACATTCCTACTCTCATCTCTGTCTTTTCTTTGTCTCTATTCGCATTACGCATTCCAATTCTTTTGTTTCCTTTCCCTGCCTATTCGTGATCAACGCAATCCACCATCTTTGGCTAGAGGCTACAGAGTTTTACTCTTTTCTTTATTTCAAAAAATATAAATATACTTTATCTGAGATTTGTTTTTTCTTCAAAGAAATATATGTTATTGTTGTTAATTTATTTTTATGTACTTGATTTTTCTAACACTAATTTAAAAGTAATGTTTAAGTGAAATATAAATTAAGTTATTTTTGTTCTTTTGTTAAATCATTAATTTTATAAAACAAATACTTTTTTAGTAGATCAGCTCTTTATTGGGTCAATTCTGTGAGAGCTAAAGACTTTCATGTCATTTTTCATTGATCAAGCTAAAACAAGTTTGTATTACCTGTTTTTCAACACTAAATAGCTATTTTGATAACCTGATCAAAACAGGTGGGTTAAATTGAAAAAAAAAAAATGATAGTGTAAAATAATGTTGAAATATCTTGAAGTAGTGTCCTTCGCCAATTCAATAACCAATCAATTTTAAAATTCTGATTACATCATATGTCTTATATTTACTAAGTTTTTTTTTTAATAGGAGTAACATAGTAAGAATTCAAAACTATTAATTATTGATATTTTCGTCTAATGATAGTAATCATATCTAACTTTACTATTTTTCTTGTTTACTTGTTTAAAATGAATCTTTTGTTATGGGGTGTTTATACAATGTGTCTCCTTTACTTCTAGTGCAAACATATCAAGCGAAGCAAATGGAGAGAGTGATTTTATATTAGTTCGTTTGATAAACAAACTATATCTATCTTTTAATCAATTGATTAAGTTATATCAAACATATTAATATTGTGAAGTACATTCTCAATATTCTGAGAGTATAGAACAATCACAATATTCTTTGAATTAGTGGCCTTAAGATACTAGGAAATTATAACAATTAAGAAAATAAATAAACAAGATTAAACAAATATTTTAAGGATAATGTAGATATAATAAATCACATGTAGGGAAGACAACTAATTGGATCAGATAAGGATAATGTCTAACCACAACTTGACACGCATGTATTTTAAAAAATACTCGCATGTATTTTAAAACTCTTGGGTACCTGTGGATGCCCGTAAATATTTCGAAAATAAATTTTTAAATTTTTAAAATAAAATTTAAATAAAATTTAAAAACATTAAATTAAATATAAATTAAATTTTAATTTTTATTAAATTTAATCTAATAAAATATAAATTAACTTTTAATTAAATTAAATTTAACTTAAAAACATGAATTAAATTTTAATTTTAATCTTTTACAAGTAACGATTATTCGTGTGTACAAATAGTATAATACTCGTACCTAACCTGTTTATAAATTGATATTAAAATACCCGCTACTCGCGTGTAATAAATACCTCTGGGTACCAACTATCCATCGCAGATTTTATCTGTAGATATCCACGGACATGAATATTTTTTTCATTCCTAATCACATGGAAGTCAATAAATAATGACATTGCGTAGCATCATTAGGCTCGACCACCTTGGTGTTTCCCACCAAATGATATAAAATCCAATAAGCATCAGGGTCTTTATTGTTTCAGATACTGTTGGGCGCTAATGGTATTAAATTCCGAAAAGCTCAAGTTTTAAGTTTTTGTTACGCGAGGTTCACACTGGTTCAGTGAGAGAAGTTGCAAAGGAAGGCGTTGGGCGAGGTTGAGGTCTCATTGGACAAAATGAGTTGCAAAGAGTGGAAGTTGGGCGAGCTGAGAGTATTGTTTGGGCACAAATGAGGAATTTTAAAAATGAAAAGGCAATAATTTAGGGATTATGATAGGAAATGTGAAATTTAGTAAATAATTAAGTAATTAAGAAGATTATAAACAAATTCCTTAAATATTTAGTTGTTAAAAATATGTGTATTATTTGAATTTGTCCCATTAATATATAGCTATATCTCAACGCGGTTTTCTTTGTGAATTTTCCCTTGCATCTAGAAGAAAATAAAATTGGATTTCTGCTAAGGGTTTCCCCTATAAAAGGCGAGTTAGGGTAGTGGTTGTTGGAAATATTTTAATATAATTTAAAAAATAAATAATTAAAATAAAAATTCTACTGTTACTCATGATTTTATATACCTTTAATTTATGGGTTAATGTGTTTTATGGCTAATGGCTATATTCTTATTACTATTTACTCCTTTGTCTCCTTTTGCTGCCTATAAATACCACCTAGATGCACAGGGAAAGAGACAACACAACAACAACAGAAACAATAAACACTAGAGTTCTATAAAAAGTGTTCTTCTTTTCTTCTTTTCTTTTCTATATTATCTTTAAGACAGTGGGTGTTTATAAGGTTCAGATATCCTTCGCTGTACTCGATCGATCTGACGGGTTGTTGTATCTTGGGAGAGAAACACATATGATAAGATACACATATGATTGTGTATTGATATATTTGTTTAGCCCTGTGCAGTAGGGGCGTTTTCTCTCTAAGGATAGCGCTATGCATACCTCAACCCAGGATATTTTTACTCCTTTCCTTGTTTATTTTTTATTTATTATTGTTATTATAATCGTTGATCTATGATTAATATATATATATATATATATATATATATATATATATATATATATCATTATTATTGTTCTAATAATTATTATTATGTTATCTCATATTTTTATTATTATTAGTATTATTTGAGTAATCATTTTCTAACATTCTTAGAGAGAAAAGCTTATCTTGTTATTTCTATTTTTGATTACTCGTCTGCATTCTTTTCTAAAACAATATAGAGCTGAAGATTGTAAACACATTTTTATGAACTAATGTGTTTCTTATGATTATAATTAAATCAGTTTCAACTAAGTCTAAAAATATATATGTATAATTGTTTCTATTTCTATTGGTAACAATAAATGAAATTATGGATAAATGAAATTTCCACTCATTGAATAATTTTTTGTGATGTCTATAGCTAATGTTTTGTTGTTATATTAATTTATGCTTTAATATTTTGTATTCTTACCATTGATAAAGATGTTCTATATCATGTATATATTTTAAGTGTTTTGTATGAAAATAATTATGAAATAATTTGTCATATTAAAACTACTTAGACTAATAATACTAATAATACTAATTTGTCATATTAATACTAATTATGGAAAACACTTGGACTAAACTTTGCATTTGCAAAGGAAAACAAAATTAGCTTGATATTTATGTGAAAAGAAATGATTGATAATAAATATAATATTTATCAAATTTATGAATTCAAAATTATTGTTTATGACATGAAATTAAAATGAATTATTTTAATTGATATCATGTTTAAGATCATGTAAATGCTGATAAAAGAAGAAATCTTCATATGATAAATTGAAAGGATAAAGTAAAAATCAAACTTGTCTTCTAGATTTTTTTTTTAAATGTGTTTCATGTTTCTGAATTTAGAAACTTCCTTGCTGCTCAACATAGTTATGAAGTGTTTCTTGAGTTCAATAAGATTATTATTTATAGACATGTGTTTTGGTTGGTAAATGATATATTTGTGATTATTTATTTGAGTTAAGTACCTTTTATCTTGTAATAAAATATTTATAAGTTTTCTTTTATTATTACAAAATGTTAAGTTGTGATTTATGACATGCTATTATTATAATTGTTGAGAAATTTTGGTTAGAGACCATTCAAATTATAAAATTTTCAGGTACAAAATTAATTAAATAGAGAAGTGATGATACATATCTTTATAAATGAGTGTTTTTTGTGTGAGACTCATGGTATTATTCATTAAGTAACATCTTTATATAGTGTATGGTGTTAATATAATGGTGCAGTGAAAGAAAGAAACAAAAAATGTTCTAATATGGTAAATGTTATTCTACAAGTCTAGCTTGTCTTTGCCTATAAAATCATATGGGATGAAACTTTATATTCAGCTTACCATATTTTGAACACAAAATAGTGATAAAACTTGTTATGAGTTATTAATGAAAAAAGAACTACATTTAAAATATTTCAAAGTGTGGGGGTGTCTTGCAATGGTTAACATACCTGTTAATAAAAAAAATCTTGATTATATATTATAAAGTAAATAAATATATACCTCACTATTTTGCCATCTAGTGTAATATTATTTTTATTTTTTCTAGTTATGACAATATGTCCAATTTCTTGAGATGATTGAATGATATTTTAATGTCAATTGGATATTGATTCTAGTGGCACAATATCAATTATTGGTTATGGTTATAGTTAAAATTGTTAAATTTTAACCTTGGATGAAGGTGTCCTATCATGGAAATATGTTAAAAAGTTGTTGTCATGATCTACTATACAAGCATAAATTAATCCTTTTTCCGATGCATCCTGACAATTAAATTATTATATTTTAAAGTTTTTAGTAAAAATGTTTATGAAAAATTGACATATAAGAATGAGAGACAAATGTATTAGAAACTTAATTACTCATGGTTATCTCTCTTGACTTTGTCAGGTAAAAAAGAAATATTGCAGATCTGCTTATCAAAGGATTGATGCATCAACAACAAGAATTTGAGTCGTCGAGGGGAATGAGATTATAGCCCATAAATTAGTTACAACAATGGACACCCATCTCCACATGAATGGCAATCCCATGGAATGTAGTTCAATGGGTAACAACGAAGTTGTTGTTAACTAAAGTACACCAAATAATTTGATTAAATTTTATGTTTTATTCCTATGGTGAGGTGTACTATAAATTGTGACAATAATAAGGTTGAGGTATGTGCATTATTATGCTTATTTTATAAAATATCTCTTAATAAACCCAATGGTTGAGGCATGTGCATTATTTTATAAAATACCTCTTAATAAATCCAATGACAATTAATTGTAGGGGTGAGTCACAAACCACCATTTGAGGGTTTACCTAATGAGTGTGATGGTGGGGCCGCCATTATGAGACATGGGCAAGTCTCTAAGTGACACTCATGAAACAAGATACACGCACAAGGTCGTAACGTGCACCTACTGATTAGAACCTATAATGAACACCGATATTGTATGTGTTATTTACTAAAACCCGGTCACAGGGGATGTATCTCAAGGTAATTAAGTCTCTGCATTTTTTCGAGTGGAAGTTTATAAGCACTAGGTGTAAGGGTCAAGCCAAAAGGTTCCTTACACTGAACTACAATATTTTGTTTTAAAAGATAATATATTTTTGTTTTTTTTTTAAATTATATAGGGGATTGTTGGAAATATTTTAATATAATTTAAAAAATAAATAATTAAAATAAAAATTCTACTGTTACTCATGATTTTATATACCTTTAATTTATGGGTTAATGTGTTTTATAGCTAACGGCTATATTCTTATTACTATTTACTCCTTTGTCTCCTTTTGCTACCTATAAATACCACCTAGGTGCACGGGGAAAGAGACAACACAACAACAACAGAAACAATAAACACTAGAGTTCTCTAAAAAGTGTTCTTCTTTTATTTTCTATATTATCTTTAAGACAATGGTGTTAAGGTTCAGAGATCCTTCGTTGCACTCGATCGATCTGACGGGTTATTGTATCTTGGGAGAGAAACACATATTATAAGAAACACATATGATTGTGTATTGGTATATTTGTTTAGCCCTGTGCAGTAGGGGCATTTTCTCTCTAAGGATAGCGCTATGCGTGCCTCAACCCAGGATATTTCTACTCCTTTCCTTGTTTACTTTTTATTTATTATTGTTATTATAATTGTTGATCTCTGATTAATATTCATTGTTATATATATATATATATATCATTATTATTATTATTGCTCTAATAATTATTATGTTATCTCATATTTTTATTATTATTAGTATTATTTGAGTAATCATTTTCTAATAGTGATGAGGCATTCAAATCATAACATTACTTTTTCTTTATGTGACAAGCGATGTTGCCATATCTTGACAAGTGGTGTTGTCCCCTACCCCCACTGTCCTCACCACTCCTTTCGTCCCTCCACCCTTCCTGTAGCTGTCACTACGACGGATTTGGTGAGGGAGCAAGGCTATTCGGAGTCGCGGAGGTTAGCAATACGATTGTATTTTTCTTACTCAAAACATTCTATAGATAACTTTTTATTCCTTTTGTTTTAAAGACATTGTTTGATATCGATGATTTGTTGATGCTCTTTTGTTCATCTCTCTTGGATGTAAATTTAATAACTATTGTAGATCGTTTTAATACCATGTTAGCAAAGCCTCATATATTCCCCTAAGACTACCTTTGTTTTTATTTTTGTGGGTTATGCATATGCTAATACATTGATGATGTTAGCGTTTGGTTTCACAAAACCTGAAACCTTGTTAGTTTTGAGTTCTAAATGAATAAAAAACATATATGCTCTACAATAACTATACAACTACAATTTGGCCAAACAGATCAAAGGGGACCTTATATGGAGGAGGTAGGCTAAATTAAAGAAATGAGGAGAAATTTGAATCCAGAGAGATAAAAAGACTTGGGTGCATAACCAATTCACAAGAAACATTAAGTGTTCTTTGGAGCTAACAAGAATCAAAGGGTCATAGACGAAATGTGCAGCCAAGAAATCCCCATAAGCTTTCTTGTCCCATTGAATCTGGGATTGAAGGGTAGTATCATGAGGAAGAGCAACAATGTGGTAGGTGCGACTAAAAGGTTTTAGTTTTAGACCCATGATGACAACAAGTCGAGTAAGGTGGGAGTAGAGGGCTTGTAAGGTAGCTCGAGAGCATTGAGCTTTTTGTTTCAAAGGTGAACGACAACACTGAACATGTAAAAATTAAGGTAGGAAAGATTGTGTTTGGACAAATGCCAATCGTTTCCAACGAGTCATGTAGGAGGCACCAACCCTTGCTAACCATTTCAAGTAATTAGGTTTAGGGGAAAAAGGACCTAAACAGTAGATCTTACTTGCATTTTGAGATAAATCCATGTGTAAGGGATTAGGGGGATGAGGGGGTAGGTTCTAAAAGCATATGTTACATCGCCTATAATGTAAGGGATTAATACTTGGGTCTCTTGGGCCTTCTTGGATTCTTCCTTCAAGTAGAGAACAAGTGCAAATAGGTGTTCATCAAGCTCTACTATGCTAGTCGAGGAGGGTGGTAAAAGAGAGACATTTTGTGAGGAAAAAGCCATTGGAGCAACATAAAAGGTAAAAGGGAATGATTTGGGTTTAAGGATGAAAACAAGTACAATGAAGGGAAGAGAACAAAAAAAATAAAAGTACAAAGATAGGCGCGTAAAGAGGAACAAAAGAAGAACTCGATAAATTATAAAATAAAGTTTGAAAAAGCGTTACAAAATGAAGTGCAAATGGGTTGGGGCCATTAAGGGGTAATATATTAATACTTTAGTAACGACAGTTGGGCGTGGACATTGCATTAAATGCAAAAGTTGTAAAGAGATAGGTGATGTTTCTTACAATCAATGTGAAAGTGTGCAACGCAAAGAAGATGGAATGTCTTGGAGTTAAAGATTCCAATCAAGTATGAAAAGAATACTTCTTTGAGGGAAGAATAAATCAATATTCTCTTGTGGGGCATTTATTGAGGACGTCGAGAGGCAATTGAAACGAAAGATGTGACAAGCGCATTAACAAACAAAAATGTGGAAAATGGGATGTGTCAGCACAAGTAGAATTGGAAAGGAAAATTGATCAAAGCATAAGACATAAAAAGTTGATGGATCGAAGCATAGAGAGAAGGAAGATCAAAATTGAGACTAAAGCTAGTTAGAAAGGGAGGTTACATGTATTTTTCTTTTACAAATAGTTAGATCAAATGTAAAAAAGATGTGAAAAATTATGGATACAATTTCAACCATACTAAGAACGCCACAAACATGAATACATGGCAAAATCAATGTTGATTGTAGCAATTTGGGTCACTACTCTCATTGATAATTTACTTTTCCGCAATTTACATTCTTGAAAACCCTTCCCCATCATCCTTTTCTTTATCTACCATTCTACACTTTGCTTTTATTTTAACTCTTCCATTAGCCCATCCTTAACAACAAAAAATACCAAAAAGATTATCTATGAAATGAAATGTATGATTTGTTGATAACAATTAATATAAGGCAAGAATCCAATGAATTAAGGATTTTTGTGGCTTTGACCCACAATATAAGTGAATTGATTGTGAAATTTGTCTTGACAATGAATGCATTCATCACTTAAACGCTTTTAAATTCAAAGGTTAAATACTAATTTAGTCCATATTTTCATTCCATTTTGTATATTCAGTCCTAATATATTATTTTTTTAATAAGGTCCCAAATTTCGTTAATTTTGTCAATTTAGTCATTTTTTCTAATATCGTTTAAATAATTAATGAATATTGAACAATGTATGTCATGTGTCAGTTCGTGATTTTTTTAATTATTTTTTTATTTTCTTAATTAAAAAAATGTCCGTGTCTCAAGCTAACATTGTGCCACGTGGTAATAGCAATGTATGTGTCAAGGTTAGTGACATGTATTAGTGTTAGTACTATGTGTCAGTGTATTATATTCAATTTGATCTCTATATTCGTTATTTTTATTTATTTCAGTCCTATTTTTTTAAAATGGAGTAATTTTGTCCTTTTTCAAATTGAGACCAAATTTAATTTTTATATAAATGTTATATTGGTTTTTAGGTTAAATTATTTAATTGATTTTTGACCTAAAAATCACATAAAGTATTAAATACTTTATGTGATTTTTAACCTCTTAAATTTTTAAACCAATAGTGTTAGTTCTTCCTTCAAAATTTTCATTCTAGTTTTGAATCAACTCTAGCCCTAAATTAGAAATATTTAATAAAAATTGAATTTTAATAAAAATATCATTATAACATTTATAAAAAAATTAAATTTAACTTCAATTTTTGGAAGCAACAAAATTACTTCATTTAAAAAAAATTGGGATTGAATTGCATAAAAATAACGAAGATAGAAAATAAATTGAATATAAAAGTGACATTGAGAGTGACATGTGTCAGTCACCCTGACACATGACATTATTGTCACGTGACAGAATACTAGCTTAACATATTACTTTTTTTTAAATTAAGAAAAATAAAATAAATTAAAAAATTAATAAAACAATGAACTAACACATGATATAAATTATTCGCTTTCTATTAATTGTTTAAACGAGTCCACCACAAGTAGATTTGATTCATCTAAAGATACTATGCAAAAATCGAATCCTAATCCTCCATAAACAAGTATAGAATGACTCTTTCAATGAAGATGTAAGTCACTGCTGCCAAGGCCTTCTCGATACAAATTCTCTCAAATATAGTAATTGCAACGCATTCATCCTATTTATATGGTTTTGTAATTGTAAAAAAATACACAATTAAATATATTTTTTATTTTTAAATTGTTTTAAAATTTGTGTTTTATCTATTAATTAAATTATATATCTACTTTATTCTTACATTCTATGAAAATAATATATTTTATTAACAAATAACATATGGAGTTCATATTATAGATCAATGTATAACTTCCTTTTGAAAAATCATATAATACATTTTTCTCAAAACATATAAAGGTTATATCATAGATTATTCAAAACATATGAATTTATATTAGATTATTGTCAACTTCATTTATAACAAGGAGAAACATTTTTTTACCGAGATGACATATTATATTACTTTTATAAAATTTAAAAATAAATTAATATATAATTTAGTTTAAAAATAAAATAATTTATGATAATAATTTGGAAACTAGAATTATATTTAATTCAATTATAAAATTAGATAAAGCTTGCAACAGATTTTGGTGACATTTTCACATTACGAACACACGTATAGATGATCATGCATGAAGAAACAATATGCTTCTTGATATCAAAGATGAACATGAATATTGAAATACTTTAGGCTGATTCTTCTATATGAAGAGTTAAAAGTGTTGTTTATTAATTTTTTATTGTTGAAACAGTTTTTTTAATCGATTTAACCACCATCGATCTGGTTTCCATGACATATGTAATCATAATATTGCTAAAACTATTTAAGTCTCAAATATATAAAATCTCCTTTTGTATGACCTATTATATGTAATTTAAATCAAACTGAAAAATAACATTGTAGGTATAAAGAGTAAGTTTTCATCCTTGTAGTTATGATCTAAAGATTAGATTCTTCCTATTTTTTCTTTAAAATTTAATTATTACATCTAATTATAAATATTAGTTAAAATAATATTACATGGCCAATTAATCACATCATTAATATAACTATTAAAATATTTCAACAAATTTCCATACAAAATTTAGGTGGTTTATAATGACAATATAAAACTGTTTACAACATCTCTTAATTGCTTTTTTACTTGTTAAAATGGTTCCAAATTTGGAAGCCACATTATAGAACAATATTCTCTTATATAGAATTAAAATAGTATGCATGTAATGTAAAACCTCTACAATTACCAGCACCAACACTTGAGCCTCAAAAATATTGTTTTTGTATCTTAAGAGGTTGAAGATTCACTGTTTAAAATGTAATAATCATGTTGAAATTTTAAAACTGTCTCTAAAATGAAATCATCTCCTTTGGCAAGTAACTGTACATTTTGTAGAGCACATTAAGTATTCATTTATGCTGCCAATAACCAAGAACAGTTTTTGCTTTTGCTTGAGGCAACAAAAGGAGCATGGAACTTGCATACTCAAACTTGTAATGTGAAGTTACCCTGTTACCCTATAGTCACAAAATGAAACTAAAGGATTTGACATTGTAGTGTAACATCAAAAGATTCCTCAAATAGAAGAGAGTTCTCCTATACGTGAATCAAGCTGATTGTGGGTTAAAACTTCCCTGGCACGTGAACTTCTATGTTGAAGTCGTTGGTGCAGTGTCTCAGACATGTGGTTGAAAAATTCAGTGTCCCATCTCTGAATCAATAAGGGATCTTCTGCATAGCATATGTATATGGATGTAACAGCACTTTCCACCACCACCATAGCTATTCCAACCTGAAAATACATGTATTTCATGAAACATGCACGCATCATACTACATACAAACAAATAACTGTAGGTCAAAACTTCAAAATTTTCAATTATATGTCAATTGATGATTTGATAATAGTGCACAGATCCTTCCACCAGTAATATATCTTAATAATCTAAAAATTCTTACAACCATGCCGTTATTATTAACCAATTTTTAATTGGTTCACAAAAAATCAACTTCCACACATGGAATTTTCACCCCAGATTTGAGATTTCAAGTGTAAAAATAGTGCAATTCAACACCTGTACTACTACAATAGACTCAACAAACTTAGTTAAGATAACATGTGATATGCTTATACCTGATACTACAATATACCCAACAAACCAAGCTAAGATAAACTTTGATAAGCTATTATGCCACTTTAGAAAGTGGATTTTAAATGTAACTCAACCTAACGAAATTGAATAGAGGTGATATTTGCACCGTATTTATGTTTGGCTATATCTTTAGTTGATGTGAGATCCTGAACCAAACGTTCCACTCATTCCAATGCAAAAATCAGATTTCACAACAGGTTTTCTCAAAACAAGAAATTTCTGCTGAGCTAATGCAGAGTTTCACAATGAATGCATACAGATACTCACTAGCACAATGTTTTAGCAAATACAAAAATCCACAACGAACAAACAAGCAAACATATAATCATAAATGATGATGAGCAAGGCATGCATTACACTAAGTTTTGTCATTTATATAGATTGCATTGAATTATAGCCCTTAAATAAATCTCTGTAGTTTAATCTTTGCAAAATGCTAGCAAAGATTACAACTTTGTTTACTAAAACAAATATTTGGTGCTTTTGATGACAGAAATTTCTATAACAGCCCAAAACTTTAAACAAACTTACCAATACCATCCCCATGAGCATAGATGTCAACCCAATCATAAAAGCCCTGTCAGTCCATTTCATCCAGGCCCAAACACCAGAGCAAGTTCCAGTTATCAGGCCCCCAAATATGGTCCCCATTAGCAACACAGCACCTGAACAATCATACGCCACAATAGCTTCAACTCCAGTTGACTGGAATAACTCCCATGCATCTCTAGCAGATCGATTAAAGCTTTTACCATAAACTGCAATCTGCACAGTACATAACCATAAACCATAAACCATAAAGATTTCAAGTTTAAGATATTTGGGGTCTCTGCAAAACTAGCTTAGTTAATAAAACTCATATACTTGATAAATATGTTTTAGATAATCTTCTCTATAAGCATTTATAGGAGGAAAATAAGAAAGTAAAATCATTTGAGTTCCTCAGAAAAGTTAAAATCATTTAACTTTAATAAAGCTCTTTTATTTAACTTCACAAGCTGAGATGCACAAGTAGATTTCAACTTATGAAAAACAAAACAAAATATTTATTTGACAATCTTATATTCTTCTCCGTAAGTCTTCATGTAAAAATTTACCCAAAAATAACCCATATCAAAAATATACCCATCAAACTTGTGGAATTAAGCTAGAATGAGTTTATTTTGATAAGTAATATCAAGAAGCTTACCATAATAAGCCAAAACTATAAACTATTTTTATAGGTCTCTTTTGGAAGGTCTTCTAATTCTAATGGCCTTAAGTAAAACTGTCATTGTATTTTCACTTTTAGCCTCAATATAGTAACATGTAGTTAAATTAGTTGAAAATCAGTAATATCTCTCTCTTAGAATTTCAGTTCTCACAGATGACACAAAATACATCATACACAGTGAATGATTGCTGATATAGACACAGAAGTCAACCTGAACATATGCATACTTGTTAAAGAATCGGACAAGAGTCTCCACAAGATGGAAGAGGAAATCAACACAGCAAAGCAAACACTCATTGTTGCCAATCTTTGACCGGATTCCTCTTATCTGGAAGTCATCAAAAATTTTGATGAATTAAAAGTACTAAATAAATAACCTCCTCCATAAACACAAAGGAAATGAATTTAAGATAATTCACAGAAAGTAAATGGTAGCTAATAGCTAATACCTCCCATCGCAGTGTCCTAATAGCTGCTGTGAATAATGATCCATAACAAATGCTGCCAAAAGATGTTGTTAAAGCATACTGTAAAGATTTCATTAAGGAGTTAGCAGGATTAGACTCAGCCTCTCTACCACCATGGATAGTAACACGAACCACAGTCCCAGACACTATGACATGCACAGTATTGCACAACACAGCTCCTGTCCAAAATAAGCTTACAGAGAGGACCTGCATTCATGAATTATCACAGTAATATCAGTTTATCAGATTATACAATCTGCTGCAACAAAATAACCAGTTCTAACAAGTGTGAACAAAACTTGCCACCTCACCACAAGAAGCCACCAGCGTCCACCATCACCTATGCTTGAAGCCACAACACCAGCAGCTCCAAATGACCATAAAGCCATCCATAAAAGTACAACAAGCATAAATGCATATGCCACTCTCATAACTTCAGGAAGATTCCATACCATCTTCACAGCCTTTTGCAGAACCAACATTGTAAATGGTAGTCTGGAGAAGAGAAAAGCATGAAGGTTTTAGAGAAAAGGCAGTAACAAAGATTGAGGAAAAACAGCAACAATTCAAACACAGAATACATTCATCAACACCATACCTGTCTATGACAGAAATCACATACAAGAACTGCAAGGTTGCCCCAATAGCAAAGGCAACACCCCAGAAAAACTGTTCAGCCCAGAAACACAAAACACTGATTACTGCAAGGTAAGTGGTGAGGATGTGCACAGACACCTTCATCATCTGGGTAGCGCGTGAGCCTAACAGCAACAACCAACTCCATCCAAGTGCGGTTCCAATGCCTCCTGCCACCGCATAAAGCGGCCAGTAATCCTCTGTCAAACCAGCTTCATTTTCCATAAACCGGTAGGTGTACTTATCAATGTCAAGCCTGTTCTTTTGCTTGAACCTGTTTAGGCCTAAAACCCCGAGAACCAAACCCAAACCAACCAAATGGATAACAAAGGTTCCTAGCCAGAACACGTCGTGCCACCGCCGCGGTTGCTCCATTTCTTGCCACCAAATCACTATCACTTCTTTGAAGCCCCACAATACATTTTCTCATAACAAAAACTATAATGCTTCATCTCTCACTACTCTTCACACAGAAAAGCAAAAAATAATAAAAATACAAAAAGGAAAGGTTATTATGGTATCTACATACAGATCACAATCAGAGACAGAGAGTAAACAGCTAAAAACTAACGTTTTCATTTTTTTTTTTCATCTGAGGTAAGCAAAATCAATAAAAATTATAAAAAAAAAATGTTTCCCCCCACGATCTCAAAGAGCCAGAAAGAAGATTTTTTTTTTTACCATGATTGAAAAGGAAAACTTTATGCCCTTATGTGATATTTTTTTCTTTAAAGACGGTAATCAGAAAAAGAAAGAAAGAAGTGATTTTGACTTCTGTTTTTTGTTTTCCAGTGAGGAGTAATTGAGGAAGAATAAGACCATGAAAAAAAATAAAAACTGAAAATGGTGATCGAAATCGAACAGATAAAGTGTACAGTGTGACCAAGGTACCTAATTGTTGGTGGTGGAACAATTGGAAGAGAATGAGGGAGAGTCCACCATAGTGAGAGAAGAAGAAACATAGTAACTTGATGTAGAGAGAGAAAGAGATGCATCAATTTGATCAATGGATCGTCATAAGGGACAAAGGCCAAAACTTTAAATGGGGGGCACTGAACAACAAATAGTATTTAAAAACAGTAATGAGAGAACAGAGTTGAACAGAGAATGTTGTGAAAATGGAGGGTAAATCCAAACTGAAACACTCTCAACGGCTAATAGAGGAAGTTGGGTTAGGAAATTTCAGAGAGTAAAATAAGAAGAGAGAGAAAGAAGGAAACTATTGTGGAAGGTGCCACGCGCCATGATTGTAGTATTGCCATGCGAATGAGGCAGAAGGTGTGTGAAGTTAATGGGTTGGCAGTGGCATGGTGAGAGTATGAGTACTCATTATTGCAAAGCAAATCTGAGACCTTTGTCGGTGTAATAATGAATATCAATATAAGAAAATGGAGGAATCTACCTAATTGCATAATGTTGGTCAAGCTGGTTTGAAAAATAAAAATTATTAATTAGGTTGTGTGGCTTTTAAAGCGAAGCAATATTGCACTAGCTTTAAATTTTATACCTTTTAAAAATTAAAAATTTTAATTTTTTTACCTGATGTGATATTTAGAGATGGCAAATAAACCCGTTCCCGTGGGTATTGTCCGAATCCGTCTCCGTTTTGACGGGAATCCCCGCATTGACTGAGTATGGGTATGGGTATGGGGAACCCGATTTTTTCAATTGGGTATGAGTATGGGGATGGAGATGAATATATCCCCGCCATAATACTCGTCCCCGCCATATTTCCATCATCGTTTAAATTATTAAAATATTCATAATTAATTAAGTAACCCTATATATTCTTTTTATTTTTTATTTCTTCTAAATATTTGGTTTGTCATGAAACTCATTCACATCTCTAATATATTTTTTATCTTATCATAATCTTTATGTAATTATGTTAAAATGATGTATGTCAATTAAAAAAAAATTATGTCTAACATTT
>Ga0209589_1008339_pt1 | contig 16201 bp, 7 predicted proteins | sample CowpeawhiteBW_FD_187525 | JGI IMG/M metagenome (GOLD analysis project Ga0209589, IMG submission 187525) | Root nodule microbial communities of legume samples collected from California USA - Cow pea white BW (SPAdes) (version 2) | ecosystem: Host-associated > Plants > Roots > Nodule | place: USA... | reverse complement strand
CCTATTTTAATTCTTATCAATTCCCAATATATACTTTTATTATTTAAAAAATTCCAAAACATTAAATTTCTTATACATAATTTAAAAAATTAAAAACAAAAAAAAATTCATATAACATAAATAAAAAAAAATAAAAAACGTTGGGGGGGCCACGGCTCCCCCCTGTCCCTTCGTTGGTTCGCCTCTGGGGGGGGCAAGTGCAATAATCATAACAACAACAATAATCACAATCACGTAAGACACTAACACTAAAGTTGGTGGATCAAAAAATGTGCAAGACACCAACATTGAAGTTGGTGGATCAGAAAATGTGGAATACCCAGAAATTAGAGAATCTAAAGATGCACGTGAAAAAGGAAAAGAGAAATCCTCTAGCAATGATGGATTTGAAAATGTGCATGAGGGAGCATTAAAAGACAAAAAAATTATTACCTACTGCAAAAATTTGTAGTTAATCAATAAAATCCATAGGTGATGCAATTTTACCTATGGTTTACCTATGGAAAAAAATTTGTAAGTAAATCAGTCGTAGCTAACGTTACTTCTAGATAAATCCGTAGGTAATTACCTACAAATACGAATAAATCAGTAGATAATTACATATGGATTAATATGTAGGTAAGTACCTACAAATTTATCCATATGTAATTACCTACAGATTTATATGTACGTAATATGCTTTAGTTTTCTTCCCGCACCACTTCCACAATCCTTGATATTGAAGTTCATCATAAAAATTCAAAGTATTATTGTATTTTAAGAATGTAGCTTTGTTATTAATTTTCTCTTATGCTACGCTATTTAAGTACAAGATGTAACACCCAAATTTTCCACCTTTCTAAATTTTATAACTACACGAATAACTACAATCATAGTAGGTCTACCCACCATAAAAATGGAAAAGAACACATAAACACCGAAAATTTTGAGTAAAAACCTTTGCTTTTGGAAAAATTTATAATTCCCCCAAACTCAAATCACCAACGAATGACCAAAAAATTCTATGCTCTTTGCTGAAAACCATAATCTTTCAAACTACTATGCTACTAGAAAGAAAAATAGGGAAAATAAGACCAAGAGTTTTCTTTGGTGAACGAAAAAAAACCACTGACACAATACATCTACAAACCAAACACGATAGCTCCTCCCCAAGTTTTTGTCAAAGGCAGGCTTTTATGAAGCTTAGGAAAACCCAATGTTGGGTGCACATACATGGCCTTTCTTTGGAATATTGGCAGTCAAAGGCTATTTTCTCAATTGTGTGTGGTATTGGCACACCCTTATCTTTAGATGATCATACCAAGAATAAGTCTCGAGGTTTCCTTGCACGTGTCTTGGTTGATGTTGATTTATTATTTGTTTTGCCTAATCAAATTTTGGTGGAAAGATCAAGATTTGCATTTATTGATGATATGGAGTGTGAGAAATTGCCTCTTATTTGTTCAAATTATAAAATGATTGGTCATGATCTATCTAATTGTCGATAGTTACAACAAGATGCCAATGGTTGGGAGAAAATCATTGGTGCAAAAATACAATAACTTTATCGTCCTAAGATGGTTGGTGCCCATGGTGGGAATAAAGGATCTATAGGCTTAGTTTTAAAGCCTGTGGAGGTTTTGTAGAGCCTATTTTGGAGCCTATTATGGAGCCTGTTTTGGAGCTTGTGGTGGAGTCTACGATGGAGCTTGTGGTAGAGCCTATGGTGGATCTTTTGGTGGAACTAATTGTGGATCCTGTGGGGGAGCCTATGTTGGATATTATTGCTCAATCACAGCCTGAGCCAAATCATGATAATGCTTGTGTTGTTCATGGATCTTCTCATGTTAAGAATATAGATGTTTCTAATGGTGGTGTCGCAATCGAAATCGCGACGGGACGACAAAAATAATTCAAAAAAATACAGAGGAGTCGCCACCATAGTTTATTATGAAAAACTATAGAAAAACCTTAAAAAAAATAGTCTTTGAAACCAAATTTGGGTTCAGGAGTCAGTTACGTGTGGGAAAGATATTATCACCCCCACAACGTCCGTCCTAAGACGGTTTCCTTTAATTAATTATGCAAGATAAAAGCAGATTTTTAAAATATTTGTTGTTTCCCAAAAATCAAACAAAATAAATATAGATACAAAAAAATAAAGATAAAAAAATTATTTTTTTTGGCCCGACGAGGATCATACCTCGCTCCTATGTATTTCCATTTGGAAAATTAGAGATAACGTAGTTTTTTGTAAAAATATTTGTTGTTTGATATTTTTTATTTTAGATTTTAATATTTTTATTATGAAGATAATCTGAGATTCAACATGATTAAATTATCAAGAAAATCCAAGACTTGACATGATATAAAAATGATGAAAAAAAAGTATAATTTATAATTTATAATTTTATTTTATTTTAGATTCTAATATTTTTTATTATCAAGAGAATTTGAAATTCAACATGATAAAAGACTTAATTATCAAGCAAATCTGAGACTTGACATGATATTCAATAATTATATAAAAGAAATCATTTATAATTTATTTTTTTTATTTTTTTTAAATAAGATAATTAAAAGTCTACGAACGAGTATTTTAATTATCAAGCAAATCCAAGACTTGACATGATATTCAATAAATAAATATAATTTATAATTTATATTTTATATTTTATTTTATTTTTATTTCTTAAAATAAGAGAATTAAAAGCTTACAAAGGACTGTTTTAGCTATCAAGCAAATCCAAGACTTTAACATGATATTCAATAATTATATAAAAGAAATAATATAATTTATAATTTTTTACTTTTTTTAAAATAAGAAAATTAAAAGCCTATGAAAGATATTTATAATTACCAAGATAAAAATAATGACATCCCAAAAAGAAGAAAAGAGAAAGGTCGCGCATATAAATTAAGTTTCACGTGAATTAATCACTTAAATAGAGACGTTCATTCACAATTAGAGTTGTTGCCACAATCAATAACATCCGAACCCCAAACACATTTAGCCATATAACGGGTCAATCAATCATACACTTGAAATTATAAGAGAGCAATAGAGTCAAGATTCACAACGCATTAATTTTATTATTCTCACCAATACATGAACAACATTAGGAGCAAAAAATAACTTACCTTTCAAGGCAACGAACAAAGCATATCCAGATTAAGAGGATAATGAGGTGACCCCCTTTGCGTGTGTGCTCTAGTAATAAAAAAAAGAAGAGAAGTGTCAAATTTTTTCTATGTTGCATTGGAGAGATTTTGTACTTATATAGACACCTTGGGATACCACTGAAATCCTAGTCTTTAATTATAATGAAATATATAAGGAATGAATTAGTTCTGGTGAAATATATTATGGAAATTAAATCGTTGCATAATATCCAGGGTATTGATTATAATTATCATCAAGAAATATTGCATGTAATTATTAGAATCATATATTTTTCAGTACATGGAGATCCTGATCAAATCATAACATAATATTCATATAATTGATTCTAATTATTACTAGGAATATTTGCTGTTGATTATTAAAATCGTATCTTTCTTTGAAAACATTATTATCAGGAATATTTGCTTCTAATTGTTAAAATTGTACCCTTCTCTAACAAAACATTATTATCGAGAATATTTACTTCTAATTATTAAAATCGTACCCTTCTCTAAAAGACATAGATTTTAAAATATCCTTTTTTGACATGTCATGTGAGGTGTGTAAATAGCAAATATAGGGGTGAAGATATGTATAAAACATTTGGGCTCATGTAAAGGGTGTGAGAAATAAAAACAAATTGGGCTCTTCCTTCTTTTTTTCTTTTAATGCTAGAAAGTCCAAAGAAAAATTATTACACTTTTTTTTTCTCTTTTTCTTTTTTCCATCATTAATTAAAATATTTATTTTTTATTTTTTTAGAACAAATTTATTTACCCAGACGAAATTGGGTGTTGACAGGTGGTGGTGTGCTAGTGGATTCTAATTCCTTGACTGATATGCCTTCTTTGGAGGATGATACTCCCATTGTTGATAGTTTGCAAGGTTTACAACATTTATATTCACTTCATTGTAATTTTGAGGCAATTCCTCATTTTTTGACATTTAAAGAAGCTTGTTTTGTGGAGGAATGAAAAATAGCCTATAAATGAGCTAATGTGCTTGATGAGAGGGAAAATTCTAATTCTAAGGAGGATGATGAGTCAGTCCAAACTACAAGGAAGTTTGGTTGGGGTAGGCCAAAGAAAGTTGTTCTGATCTTGTTCTTAGGAAACAAAACCAGGAACAATACTCTTCCTCTACTCGGGTTGTAGATTGTATTCCTCTTCCTCTCTTAATCTTGTCCCAAAAGAAGTCTGCCTTTATCCTAGTAGGTCATTCCCTTATATAAGGCTTTGTTGTTCTCCCACTATCCTATCATGTTTGAGTAACCAACCTTCCTTCTTTCATGTTCTTACTTGCCTAATGACCTTTAAATATCTCAGAATACATCTAGGAATCTCCCAACTAACACGTCTCCAATGGGTCATACTTGAGCTTAACACTTTAATGGGTTGGACCTGTTATGCGCGAGTTTGGTTAGGAGTGGCTTACGACCCGACCTTCAATGTAGCAAACTTGTTCGACCTAGTCAAAGATATGCCTTAAGACAACCCTTGGTCGAATTCCGACATCAACTCTTGGACAATACAAAAGTTAATACTAAATCTTCTAAAGAAAGGGTTTCTAAAAAGCCATAATAAGTTTTAAAGGCTTTTCATGGATTGTGAGATTGTTTAATATGTCGAGGAATTTGATTATTGAACTTTAGTTTTCTACTGGTGTTGCATCAGGTTACTTTCTCCATCTATGTATTTACTTAATTTTTTCATCATAGTTTTCTTTTTGCCTATTTCAACATATTTTTATCATGGTTGGTTTTTTGTTGTCCCCTCACGTTTTCTTTCTATTTTTCTATATTTTTAATAAAATCTTCATGTTATCGTAATGATAACTAAAATGAATTTATTGGGAAAATCAACCAAAAATGATATCTACATAGAAAGTTGTGGTTGAAATAGGAAGCAAAGGTCTAATGAGCTAAAAATGCAAAACTAAAAGCATTTATTACTAATGAACCCAATTTATTACATGACAAAATATGAACTTAAAACTAAAATAAGACAAATGGAAAGTGGAACCACATAATAAGAAAGTTATAAATGTGTGTACAAAATATATGTCATCAAACTCCAATGATCTTTTATAAGATGTTTACATATAGAAGACTTTCCCTACATAAATGACTAGTTCCCTACATAAATGACTAGTTAGTCTAAGATATTTTATTTGAATTTATTATGAATGAAAAAGAGTTTGTAAAGGTCATTAATGCAAGACCAATTACCATCTACTTGACAACATAATAAAGGGAACATTTCTTTTGAAGTTATTTTTCTCTTTAGCAAATAACATTTATAAATCATCTTTATTGAGAGTCTTCATTGTAATATTTTTATAGACAAATTTTGTTGGAATTTAAGAGTGACAAATAAAGAATACTTGGGAAAGTTATAAGTGGCTTAGTGTAAAAAAGTACTTTCGTTTTATCCTAATGAGTGATAAAAGGATAACTGTGAGTGATTTTGTGTACTTGGTATAAACAAAAAATGATAGCATATAATACTTCTTATCATTGTTAATTAGTAGAATACTTTAGATGTTGTAAAGAAGAATCAGATGTATTTCAAATTAAAATGGACCAATATGAAAATTAAGGATTACATTATGACGTATATTAATCTCGTACCAAACCTTAGTTGTTTTAAACGAGTGTATTATGAACATCTTTGTTTGAAATGTTATTTAACCATTACACGACCCTCAAAACATCTAGGGTGTGTTCACTTGCAAAGATTGATTTGGGGGAGAGGGGATGATAGATTTGAGTGGATTAGAAGGTGAAGTTTGTGTTGTTTTTTTTAAGGAATTTGGAGGTAAAAATAAGTAGATTTAGAAGTAAAGTTTATGAAAGTGAGTGAATGATTTGATTGATGTGATAGATTAAAAAATAATTTTAATTGAAAAAAACAAGATTACCAAATTGTCGTTGATGTTGAAAGTAATCTAAAATTATATTTAGATGAATTAGATTTATTTTATAAAAAATATTTAAATGAATTAATTGGAAAAATATAATTATTTTAATAAAATAATAATAATAATAAAATATACTTATATATTGAAATTTTTTTGGTAAATGTTTTAGAAATTTGGGATATTAATTATTGTTGTAAGCGTAATTTTAAAAGTATAAATGAATCGAGGCTATAAGTGTTTTTTACAATGAATCACCCTCAAATCCTCACAATTGAGAAGAGATGGGAAAATAATTCAATCCAGCAATTCCTCTCCTTCTCTCGCTCTCAGATACCACCAAATGAATACGATTGTTACCCTCAAATCATGCTTTCCTAATCCATTTGAACAATAAATCTTCAGAAGTGAAAACAATGCTAATCTTGATCTTATTACAAAAAGTTTTTAAAAATTCTATTCAAACTTCCTTTTAAAACTAACATGTTATTTCGTGAACTGACACATCTACAACTCCAATTAGTTATACAAAAAATATAATTTTAAAATTTAAAGAAAATATATTATGTACTTAAAATTTCTAATTTTTTACTGTGTATTATATGTTGTATTGTAATAAAGTGAATAAATATTTGAATAGTGAAAATTTTAAAGAACCTTTTTCTTAATCTTGAAATAAAACATCATTAATGTACTATGTACACCCGAGACCATCTCGACCTTCATGAATACGTATATCCTAGACCATCTCAACCTTCATGTATAATGGTATATCCGAGATCATCTCGGTCCCCATACTAGTATGTTGAAACCATGACAGCTAAGTGCTTCAATGTCACCTTAGACAAATTCACCAAGATCATACTGGTCTTAACATGTCTAACAAATATATGTTCTTACCTGTTATATCATGCAAGGGGCGACATCATTTTGGCCTCACTAATAGACTACACTATGTTGGACTAGTGGTACCCAAGATCATATCAATCTTGTTATTTCTTGTATAAACAAGGTTAAGAGTTAAATCATTTTACTAATATTATTAAAAGAATTGATCTTGACAATTATCTTTATAAATCAAGCCAAATTAGGTAAGGACCTATAAACCTAGAATGTTTATAAATAGTACTGTTTACAAGATAATTAATACGTTAGTCATTTACTGCATTTATTGCTATCTAACGTACTTGACTAACTTAGAGTTGAAATGTCACACATTTCGCTTTTAGTTCTGAAGGGGCAAGTACTCAAAACGTCTCAGCATGGAGGTGTAAAGCTATAACATGGAACGTGTGTGAAGTTGAAGATCTTTAAAAAGTGTTTTCGGTCTCATAAGAATAATTAATGAAAATAACTAATGTTATTTTGAATTTTATAATGTAATCAAATGTTGAATTTACATCTTGGTTAATTTAAACTTTCCTATTTCTTATTTGAATGTTGTTTAAACTTAAACTCAATTCTTTGGACACTTCAAATGCATTTAATAATTATGTTTTAATAGAGAAAATAAATTACAATTCGTCACGCCAACCCGTATCATGGGTTTTGTGAAACAAGTGTAGTTTGCATAATAAAATATTATTCTTATTTGATATAAGCTATTACTTTTATACTATGTTTGGATTGGAGTGTGGATTTGGAGGAATGAATTTGCGTTGATTTAAGTTGATTTGTAGGTGAAGATGGGGTTGTTTGGATTAAGGAAAAGATAATATAATTTGAGTATATATGAGTAAAAAGTTTGTGTATGATGTGATTGGTAAAATTTAATAAATTTTTATTTTTAATAAATTAAATTGTATGATTACCATTTTATCCTTCATTGTAAATTGGAAAAATGACATTAAAATTGTTATTTAAAATTAAAAAATATATATAATTTATAGATAATATCATTAATAACCTGAAATAATTTATTAATATTCTCAACAATAACCTGAAATAATATAAAATATACACTATTTAATTTCACAAACAAAAAAAAAAATCTCTAATTGTATTTAAATTTATTTCATTTTATGTAATTAATTGATTTAAAAAAAATGTATATAACATATTACAAAATCACATTTATTTGAATTTTTTTTCTCACTAATAATAATAATAATAATATAATTATTACAATAAAAATAATACTATGATTATATAATAATAATAATAATAATAATAATTATTATTATTATAATAATAATAATTTTATTATTATTAAAAAATAAATATTAATTACATATATATAATTATTATAATATATATTAATAGATTAAATAACATGGAGAATCACGTAAATTTGAGGTGATGAGGTGACTTTCCTTGCATATCTCTTTAGTTGAGAGAGTGCCAAAATTTGGAACTCACATGCAAATCAACAATTCAATTCCATGCAAATCATTTGAACCAAACATGTTTTGCACCTTATTTTCTATCCGCGTGAACAATACTCATGCACATGTAATTGCATTAAATGAAGTAAGTTTGTTGTTATTCTATTTATACTTAAATACAAATGTTTAGAATAAGTTAACAACTAAGAAATTCATAGATATACATAAATGTTATTCTTTTAAACGTTATTTTGTAATTGATGTATAATAAGTAATATATATATATATATATATATATATATATATATATATATATATATATATATATATATCGTTATTTGTGATACAAGAGATGTTTATATTAACATGTCTATTATTAATACTTACTACATACACAAAATTTGAAAGAGAACTAAAGTACTAGATAATTGTTTTGTCTTATACATCTACTTTAAGTTATTTAGGCACAATGAAATATCTAAGTTACTAATCATTCTTATTTGGAATCTCATAACACTGTTGAGATATAATAGTCAATAATGAGTAAACAGAAAACAAAATCCACACAAATTTTAAGATCTGAAGCCACGTATGATATATTTAACAACAATGCTAATCCTATCGGTGTATCAAGTTATGAAGATATGTTTTAAAATGTCTTGTTTTTGCCTTAACTTTGAAAATTTCTTAACTTTTCCTTTAAATCCTTTTAAGTTTTTATTTTTTTCTTATGGCATTTTGTTGAGCTCAATCATAAGAGAGATGTTCCTTCCGTCTATCTCATAAATTATCGGTATTTATATAGCTAAGAGAATTCAAAACCTTGGAGTTACAATGGTTTTTCTTTTTCTTAAAAATAAGTTGGCTTTGTTTGAACAGTTAACGCATGATCATAGATTGATTTTTTAAAATCCACTTTAAATTTAATCTAGGTCCAATAAAAAAATTGGATCTATAATGTCAACACACAATTTCGTCCGAGTAATGAAAAAATAAAAAATTAATTAAATAATTAAAGTTCAATTGAGAAAAATAAATAAGTAAATAATTAAGAAAAGAAAAGAAAAAAATATGTTTTAGTTTGAAGAAAACTAATTATTTATTTATTTTATTTTTTTATTATTTATTTGTTTATTTGGGCTTATTATTTTGATTATTACATTATTTTCCTTTATATTATTACAGCTCCATTTTTTGTTTTACGTCTCTCATTATAGTTTAATAAAAAAAAACAACAAAACAACAAAACCAAAACAAAAAAACAAAAAAAGAGTAAAAAAAAAGAAAAAAGAAAAGGAAAAAGGGGAAAGAAAGAGGTAACGTAAGGTCTCTTGCTGTTAGACCCATGCATGTTATGCTATCATGGTTTTGTATTGGGAAGGGCCTGTAGCATGGTCATGATGGCTAATTTTGAAATTGGAAGGTATTAGAAGGAGAGATTTTTTTTGGAATTACTGGAGAGAGGGATTTGGGCACTAGAAATCAGTGAGGGAGAGATGTTACCGTGATTTGATATTGATGTTCATGAATGTATGGATGAAAGATGGTTTGAGTTGAGCATAGTTACATCTGTTATTCATTTTGTTTATTCTCATCGCACTTGGGTACAGTAAAAAACAGAGCCCAATATTTATTTTTTTTATCTGCCATTGTTAAGATATGTTCTTGTTTGGATGTTACAGATGTCCGAGTAAGTGCTGGAAAATAACCTCACCCTCAATCTCAATCTCTCTCGCCACCATCATCATCTTTCCCTCATCACCTTCTACCTGCAAGAAGCTGCCAAACCAAACCAGAACCCAAACACACAGAACAACATAAACAGTTATGCTTTACAAAATCACATCTTTGCTGGTACCTTCATCTTCATCTCCTACCACAACCCATCACCTAACCCCAAATTCATCCTCGCCTGCAACCAACAAAACAAAAAGAAGACCCATTCACGTTTTCATCATATATGAGACCCCAGTTCCTTCGCGTTTCATACACTCATAACCACCGTAACCATCTTCTTTTTCGCCCTCATTCCCAGCTTGTTCATGAATACTTCTATTATCCATCCCCATCAAAAATCTATCCCCGTTTACCCTTTCACCATATTCACTTCCATCAACACGCAACCCGTACATGAGTAAGCCAAAACCCATCTCGGCCTTCATCTTTAATCACAAATTCTGGACCAATATTTTCTCCTTCATTCTTCCATCACCTTCAACCTGCAATAAAAATCCAGCAGACGCACTTCACCACCATTCTTCATTTTTTGTTAAATATCGAACAATGCCATACTCAAGTCTCTTTCTCAATCACACGCATCCAATCGGAAACAGAGAACAGTGAGTGAGATAAAATCATCGCCGGCGGCGTTGCCACCGGCGAGTCGGAGTTTCGTCGCTTTAATACGAGTAGTGCGCGAACTAGTGCTAGGGTTCAACCACGTTAATGTGAGGAAGGAGAGAGCTGAACTAGAATCTCCAATGGTGTTCCAGTTCACGACGGCGACGCTACGATGGCGGCCTTGGCCGCGGTGGTCTAGGAACGAAGCGGAAGTCGTTGGAGCCACGCCTGAGAAGAGAAAGCAAAGCTTGAGCATCTGTCTCGCGCAAAAAGAAAATGAAGAAAAGAATTTGCGGGGTTTCTGTCTGCGCCGGTGGCGATCTCGGTCAAGAGCATGGCAGCGGCGACAAAACCGGCCGTCTGGAGGTGGGCGGCGGCGAGCTCTAGAGGTGCCGTTGGTGCAGGGGTGCCTCACGCGAGGCGAATCGAATAACGACGTCGTCGCCGGCGGGGCTTGCGACGGTGGTCGGCGTTGTCACCGGTGAGTCAGGCGGTGCAGGCGCGGTCCTAGAGGTTGGAGTTGTGGTGGTGTCGAGAAGAAGAGGCTGGAAGCCTTAGCTTTGTTAGGGTTTTCTAAAAAAAGAAAAAGAGGGGTTGCAGGCTTTGAATTACCACACGCACTCCCTCTTTTACCTCAACCACACCCTCCTTTCTTTTCTTCGTGTACACCCCCATTTTTTAATTCCTGCACCTCCATTTTGTGTTTCCTTAGTACACCTCTTTGTTTACTGCACGCACCCCACCTGTTACTTCGTACACCTCCCATACGTGATAATCCTGCACCCCATATCTTTGTCTATTGTCTTTGGGCCCGTTGTATCTATTTTGTGCACTCCCACTAACTATTCATGTACTCCCATATTTTTGTTTTCCACTTTCACCCTTCTTAATTAAATTGTTTCTTTTTATTTATTTATTTTTATTTTGTTTATTTATTATTTATTTATTTTCGTTTATTTTATTTTATTTATTTTTTATTCCTAGAAAACCAAATATTTATTAAAAATTACAAAAAAAAAAATATAGAAAAAAATCTAAAAAATGAAAAATATTCTCTTTCACTTTATTGTGTCTGTCCGATCGCTTGCACCGTGTGACACTCATTTTTTAAAAATACCAAAAATAGTTTTCTTTCCCTTTTAGTGTTTGTCCGACCGCCCGCGTCGTGTGACACATATTTTCAAGTAATTCAAAAAATACAAAAAAATATAAAATTTTCAAAATATAAAAAAGAACATCACCATTTTCAAACAAAGAGTCCTTGAATAGAACTACGTGATCCTTGATTCTCCACCATGAGATACGTAGGAGCAAGGTCAGTCTTTGTCAGGTTCACTTCCAAAAAAATCAAATCTTTTTTTTTCAATTGTTTTTTTTTCAAATATCTTTTAAAGAATTACGTAACCCTGATTTCTCATTTTTAATGAAAATACGTAGGACCAAAGTTAATCCTTGTCGGCCCAAAAATAAAAAAAAAAATTTGTTTCTTTTCAATATTAGTTGTCTCATTATTTTTGGGGAAAATCAATATTTCGAAAACCACATCAACTTTGCACTTTTAATTAAAGGTACCACCTTCAGGCGAGCGCTGTAGGGTGCTAACACCTTCCCTACGCGTAACCGACTCCCGGATCCAAAAATCTGGTTTTTCGCAGACGTGCTTTATTTTTATGGTTTTCCATAGTTTTCCAAAAATAATTGTGGTGGCGACTCCCAATCTTTTTAAAAAAACCCGTTTTCTTTTTCGATTCGCCTTCCCGTCGCGATTCCGGTTGCGACATACAGCTTACATCCATTTTAATTAATAAATAAAATTTAGAACTTTTGAATCCAAGTTAAATAGATTAAATCTAGAATGAATCCACTTTGTCAATTGGATTAAATCCAATGAGATTGATTTAACATACCTAACTATTATATCTATTAGATATGGACATTACCAAATTGATTCAACTTGGTTCTAGTTCACTTAACTCGACTTGTGTTTGGATCGTCTCACCTCAACATCGGTCAGAACTAACTTGAGTCAACCTAGACCCAAACTGACTTGATTCAAGCTTTGCTTGTGCGACTCAACTTGACTTGGGCTCAAAATGAATCAGTTCGACCCTAGGCCCAATATGACACAACTCAACACTTCAACTTGGGCCGACTTGTCTCAAATATCATCTTGACCCGACTTGTCTCGACTTTTAACCCGAGCTAACACACCTCTTGTCAGGTCGACTCATCTCAACCTCTAACCCAAGTTGATTCATCCTAACTGCTATCCTTGTGCTGACTTAGCTGAACCTCTAACTCCGAAATGACTCAGCTCAACCTCTAACCTAAGAGGACACAACTCAATCTTCAACTCAGATGGACTCGACTCATCCTTCGACTAGGGTAAATTATAACAATTAGTAAAATGAACAAATGAAGTTGTAGTTCATTCAAATAGAGCACTCGTTTGGTAAGTGAGAGGTGTCGAGTTTGAATCTCAATGAGTGTAACTATTTTTTTCTTTTGTTGGGTGCAAATAATGCTTTTGAGTGACTTTGCATTCCTATTTGTTGGGCAAGTGTAACTCTTGTTGAGAAAAAAAAAAGGTTTTGAAAATCCAATGCAATGATACAATGTAGATTTGCTAGGAAAAAATGTTGTAGAAAGCACTCGATGGGCTAAAATAAAGTCTCATTGGGAGAGGGAGTTGTAAAGAGCACTCGCGGGCTAGCAGGAGTCTAATTAGGCAAGAGCGAGGATTTGAAAAATAGAAAACATGAGTTTTGGGGTTTTTTATGAAGATAGGAAATTTAGTGAATAATTATTTAATTAAGAAGATTATAAACTGATGACAACATTTTGGTTGCACAAAATATTGATCAAAATTTAACAAATTAATAAAACTTAATGCAAAACAAGAAGACATCAAATTAGAACAATATCTAGAAATTGAATGAAGTAACCAAAATGAATGAAAAAACTAAGTTTTAAAATGTTCAATTGAATTTAAACCACAATCTAATAAAAAAATAAAATGTAAATCCACTATTAATTAAATTGAAATGTTGAAATAAATATAATCGTCAATTAAATTGAAAATTGATTAGAACTTAATAAAAAAAAACCAAGTGATGTGTATCTGAGTGAATTGGAGAAATTGGGAGTAAATATAATAAAATAAAATTATGGATGCAATTGTTAAATAAAAGGTAAAGTGGTTGGTGTATTACACAGTCTGAATAGTTGATAAGCTTGATAAATACTTGGTATTTAAGCTTATTAACCTCTCTTATTTGTCTTTATTTCATGTGTTTGGTGTTTATTTCTTAGTTAGTTTATTAGTATTTTGTGTTTTGTTTAGTTAGAAGTATTTTTATTTTCTTAGATTATTGTATAGGTAAATGTATAGGAAAATGGAAGACTACTAAGCTGTCTGCCAGGACCATCTCGCCCAGCCAGAGCCCCCCCACTCGTCCAGCGAGAAGTGTCTCGCCCAGCGAGAAGTGTCTCGCCTAGCGAGACACAGCAGTTCTATGGCAGTTTAGTGATCTCTCGCCCAGCGAGAGATAGGGCTCGCCCAACAAGCAGACCGTTTTGGTTGGTTAAGTTTCGAGAATCAAAGGAAAGAAGTCAGTTCTTTTTGTGGTGGAAACGCAGAAAAACTCGAAAGCTTCGGTCAAGGGCATCTTGTGGACGAAATTACAGCGAATTCTTCCATCTACTTGTGCGAATTCATCAAATCCGTATGTTATAGATGATTAGGAGTAGCTAGTCTCTATTTTCATTAGGATTGGATGTAATGAATTCAGACACTATGTGACTTTTCCTATGCAATATAATTTCCTTCGTATTCAATTGTTCTATCTTGATATTTAATGTGTATGATAGGAATATCATGTTATTTGTTGTTACTAAATCATTGGAAAATGAATTTGGAACTAGACATGGATAGAACATCTCAAGAGTTATGATCTAGGAATAGACATTAACTCTTGGTCATTCTAGAATTGTGATCTTAATGCAAATTGTATGCTAAAATGGCTAAGGAATTAGAGTTTTAACATATGATTTAGAACTTGCTTCTAAGGGATTAGAGTAAGTATGCTTTTAACATGAATGTGAGTACGAAGGGATGTATATATTGTGTAGTGTTACATTAAGTTGATTCATGAAATCCAATCCTAATGATGCTCTTTACCGATTCATATCTTAATTTTTATAATTTTGCATGTTTTATTTTACATTGAATTTAAAATGTTTTTTCATAATTGCTAAAACTAGTAAATAACCACAAGTAGATTTACAAACACAAATCTCTTGGGAAAACGACACTTGGACTACCATTTTACTACTTGTAACGATTTGGTACACTTGCCAAAAAGTTAACATAAAGCAATAAGAAAGAGGTGGAGGAGGTAAAAGAGGTAAAGGTGGAATTAGAGTAGATACTACAAAAGTAAAATATTGTTTTGTTACAAAAATGTATGGTGGTGCAACTTGCCGTGGTAACCGGGAAGTCACCACACTACTAACCAATAATTTTTTTTAATTGCAATATTATAGTACATATCATTTATTATCAGACTTAATTACAAGAAAAAGACGTGCGTGATTTTTTTTCTTTATATTTTTCATAGAATTTAAATAATAAAAAGATTTGAGTTATATTAATTATATTAATAAAAAAATTTATAATTTATTTTCTATATTATTATTAAAATTTTAAATTTTGTTATAAATATATTTTAATTGATGGTGTATATAGTATAAGAAATAATTTTAATAGAAATTGGAAAATAAAAGTTATATATTTTTATTTTATTTAAAGAGATAATCACTCGTTTAATTTAAAAATATATTATTTTTTAAGTATCTGCAAATGATAATTGCATAATAAATGCTTTAGAAAATTCTAATTATTTTTTATTTTCCAGTATTTTATTTAATAAACTATTATCTGTATTGTTTGCTTATATGATAATAGTATATGTAATTTGTTCACACTAAAACAACTAAAAAGTTTTCAAAATATCCAAGCTATAAACAAAATGCAAATATATATGTATAAGGCCCAGTAAAAGAGGGAGAAAATTGTCCAATGACAAAAATTCATGTATAATTTGATATATGAAAGAGAAATATAAAGAAAATGTTTTAAAGCAAATTACATATATATATATATATATATATATATATATATATATATATATATATATATATATAATCTTCAAGATTCAAACGTTCTACATTTATTATATATTAAATTATTATAAACAAAATTTATACATTTAATTGTAATTTTTTACCTTTTTGTGGTGCTGGAAAATTTTGAGACCGAATTTCACTTATGAATTGTTTGGCTTTTTTTATTTTTTCTTTATCCTATAATACTAGCTAGTATTAATATTTTCATTTTTGATTAATTATATTAAAGGAATTTCATGTGAATATTTATATATATATATATATATATATATATATATATATATATATATAT
>Ga0209589_1008336_pt1 | contig 16205 bp, 6 predicted proteins | sample CowpeawhiteBW_FD_187525 | JGI IMG/M metagenome (GOLD analysis project Ga0209589, IMG submission 187525) | Root nodule microbial communities of legume samples collected from California USA - Cow pea white BW (SPAdes) (version 2) | ecosystem: Host-associated > Plants > Roots > Nodule | place: USA... | reverse complement strand
TCAATCTCTACCTTTATTTTTTTTTACTCAATTAAATCCTAATTCTTTTAATTTTAATTATACCTTATATCAATGTTAGATATTTTTTAGAATATATACATTAAATCATTCCACATAAATATTATAATTAATTCTTTTAATTTATTTTTTTTTAAAAAGTGCTTATTTAAAATTATAATACTTTTAAAAAATTAATGAAAATTTTCTCTATCTATTATGTCTACTATGGCAATGAAGATTATTATTGGCTACAAAAACCAACTCACCCTAAACAAAAATATAAATCTTATCACCTAATCACTCATAAAGTAAATTATCTTCGCACGTACTTAGAACTTTATTAAGGAGAAGATATCTCCCAATAATGAATCCTTATGACATTGTTGTTGGAAAACCCCCCCGAGAATCATTTTATTATTAGAGAAAAAAAATAAACAAAAGGAAATACATAGACAACTTTCCCATGTCCTTTGACCTCGAGTACATCCACACTATCCAAAGCAATAATTTAACCCAAACCTTACAACACTCTTATTACGAGAGTATAAGAAATAAAAAGATAAGAAGACTTAAATACAAGCTTGAAGTATCTTTCACTCGGGGCGAAGAACATCATGGACTTAGAGCCCATTATATAATCACTAACACCCACCCCTTGGTTGTCCTATGCAATGTGGGACTTTTCAAGGCATGTTATTTTCATCAGTCCAACATTCTCCACCCTGATTAAAATAAACACATCTTCATTGTCTGTACCAGTAATCATACTCCATCATAAGGAATCAAACTATCCCAAAAATTTCCACTTTGAATCAAACTATCCCAATAATTTCCACTTGAAATCAAACTATCCAAAGAATTTCCACTTGGAATCAAACCATCCCAATAATTTCCACTTGAAATCAAATTATCCAAAGAATTTCCACTTGGAATCAAACTATCCCAAGAATTTCCACTCGGAATCAAACCATCCCAAGAATTTCCACTTGGAATTAAACCATTCAAATAATTTTCACTTGGAATCAAACTATCCCAAGAATTTCCACTTGGAATCAAACCATCCCAAGAACTTCCACTTTGAATTAAGTCATCCAAAAATATTAGCTAATGATTGCGCATAAACACCACACACCCTTCGTCTGACGGAACCATGTCGTAACCTATGACGCAAAACCACAAAACATTGCGAAAAGCAACAAATCGAACATCTGCACTTTGCAACCACCGTGCCATTTGACTCCCTCATTGGAGACGCAATACCCGTCGTCGTAACGCATGTTAACGTAACACCACCATTGACTCTCGTCAAAACAGATATGTAAACCACAAAGCACTTCCTCCACGCACATGCCGCAAACTGTGACTCCCACAAATCAGATCTCCATCATACATGACTCACCAGGCCATGCGAGCACCAACTACGATGTCCTCTGCAAATCCAAGAGCATCTTGCAACATGCGAACTCCACGACAAATCTAACACAACTCATAGTCCTTGTACCACCACGAATCCAGCTACATATTCACCGTGTCAACACAACACCGACAATGATCCTTCCATCAAAATTCTTATTACAACTTTAGCAACCAAGGATGATTCTCCAACAATAAGGAATTAATCTTTTCTGATGTGGAAGATCATACTATGCTGCAACCACAAAGCATACTAAGAAAAAAATCCTACCGAACCATAACTCTTGATACCATTGTTGGGAAAAGCCCCGAGAATCATTTTATTAATAGAGAAATAAAATAAACAAAAGGAAACACATAGACAACTTTCTCATGTCCTTTGACCCCGAGCACATCCTCCAAAGCAATAATTTAACTCAAACCTCACAATGCTCTTATTACGAGAGTATAAGAAATAAGAAGAGTCAAATACAAGCTTGAAGTATCTTTGACTCGGGGCGAGGAACATCATGAACTTAGAGTCCATTATATAGTCACTAACACCCACCCCCTTGGTTGTCCTAAGCGATGTTGGACTTTTCAAGACATGTTATTTTCATCAGTCCAACAATTGCAAACACTAAAATACCACCATTTATAAATTCTCCTTGAAATTCTTTCATCAACAACACAATTCATGTTCATTATCATATAGTCAACTCAATTTATAGAATTAAGGACTATAAAATCCATTTCAAGTATACACAGAACATCCAAAGCAACTAAAGCAGCAAAAACAAGAAAACGGGGCAAATGGTGTTATACATAGAGTACATCCAAACGATGAAAATCATTTCTCTAATCACAAACTTCAAAACAAAGATCCCACCAATCAAAGTGAAAAGTCATGTGTCTAGGATCAATTGTCAAAATTTCAGCTTAATTTAACGGTTAATGAAGCGAAAATCTTCATTTTACCTTGAGGACACAATGTTAAACAACTGGGTAGCGCCCAACCAGAAAGTGGTGCCCAATGCTAATCAATTTGTAAAAACTAGCGTTCAACGTTGCCATGGTGAGGCTCAACATTGTGTTAGATATCAACAATATCAATTTTAGATTTTTAGAAAATTAGGACCTATTTCATAGCTCAAATTGGTACTCCTCCTTTAGGTATTGGTCTAAAATAGTCTTTAAATCATAAGAGTTAGTGCCAACTTGATCAATAACTCAAATCCTACATTTTCTCAAATTCCTTCTCAATCAATCAACTAATCATACAAAATTCATTAAATAGTTTTATACCAAAATACCCATACAAATGATAATTACCAAACTCAATCAATGACAAATGTACACATATCAATCTTTATCAACTCACTCACATAAACAATACAAATTAGTTTCCCTTACCTGACCAAACTACACAAACAACCTTAAGAAAGCTCAACACCTTTAGCTCCATAAGATGATATATGTACACATGGACACATCACAAAGATGATCAGGACATACCTATGATCACTGATCATTAGAGAGTCATCTTGATGACTTAAACGACACATGCAACCAAAAGAAAAATTGCATGCAAACCAAAACAGAGAAAACCCACAAAAAAACAAACGGAAGTTCAATTTACACGGTTGAAGAAATTGACCGGACAAAAAAAAAAGAACTCACCAAGAGAATCATCATAGTGATCTCTAATCTTCAAACAAACTAATAGAGAAAAATAACTCTTAGAGAGAAGTCAAAGACTTTTATAAAAAATAAATTTCTAAAAATGATATATTTTAAAATAATAAAACTCGTTTATAACAATTTTATTTATTCTAAATCTTTTAATATTAAAGTAATGCAGGCTCACTATTTTTAAACTAGTGTCACTTTTAAAACACTATTTTATAAGTTCTTATAGAAACACAATACAATATTATTTATACAAGATTTTTTTTAAGAGAAGTATTAGAAACATTTTTTTTTCTGCAAAATACGCTGAGAAATAATAAGAAGTAATGTTGGTCGGAATTTATTAAAAATTACAAAAAGAAAACTATAGATCCAAAACCGTATTTAATGCATCTGTGTTATTTTTGGTTGCCAATAAATTCTCACCAATAAAAAACTTGTCAGAAAGAGTTTCGAGCATTCCTCTTTTATTTAGTAATAACATAGTATCCGAGACTAAGCAACAATATAAGAATAAAAAAAAAATATCGAGTTAAAATAAAATAGACATGATATTAGTTTTATATTTAGTTTTCAAATAAATTTATTTTTAGCATGCAAACTTCATTTATAATTTATTTTTAAAATGATTAAAAGTATCAATATATCAAAATGAATAAATGTTGAGATTCAGAAAAATTTATAAGGCAACTTCCACATAAATTTTTACTTTTTTTTATTTTTTATAAGAAGACCGTTGCAATTTAGAACTGTAGATTTGGAAACCTATGTTCAATTGTACAATTTAAAACCTACTCTTAGAAAAATCAGACTTCTTAATTGTACAATCTAAAAAAAAAAAATACAATTAAAGATATCCAACGTTACTTTTAATTTTTTACATATTCTCATAAAGTGCAAGTAAGTGCTAAATGAAATATCTTTCTTTTGTTTAGACTCTCTATTTTCCGATAATTTTTCTTTATCTTCAACCCAATTATTTTCCCTGTTTCAAGCATAACCACGTTATTAATTTATTCTATATTAAAAAATATTTAAAAAATCTTTAAAATTACTCTTCATCTTTTCTTAATTATCCGTGAAAATTAAATAGCTTATTAGAATTATTATATTATTAAATAAGTAAATATTTTTTAAATTAACTTGATCCAAACTTTATTTTTATTTTTTATTCATTTATTTATGTATTTTTCTCTGAAAATGTCTCACTTTTACTATTTTCTTTTCTCTAATTCCCTTTGACTTGCATCACAAATCCACATTTCCTCGCTCCTTCTCTCTCTGCCCCGTCATGTACAACTTCTGAGTTCCTTTTCCCATCCCTCAAATTTCTTACAATCTCTTTTTCTCGGAGGTTGGCGACGTTTTGAACTTGCTGTCGGTGAGTTTCATATTCTGCATACGCGTTTCTCTTCTTCTTCTTAATTTCATTTTCCCAATTTATTGTGTTAGTTCGTTAATTTGGTTTAAATGCTTTGTGTTTGATGCAACTGTGTTTCAAGTTGTTGTAGTTTTCCTTTCTTGTTATTTTTTACATTGTGTTTTTTTTTTTTTTTTTTTTGTTTTTTGTTGTTTTTGTTTTTTTTTTTTTTTTTTTTTTTTTTTGTGTTTTTTTTTTTTGCACAGAAAAACGAGTGTTTACAGAGTTCCCGATCTTTGGGAATTGTGGTAGGATGATAGGATGATGTTCATGATTGTGTGAGAAATTTGGGTTGTCAGTAATGTGGTGAAATGAAATGGGTTAATTTTGAGAGTTTGTTTTGTGGTGCTAATTCGATGGTTATACTCATAATTGTGTATTGTAATTTGTAACGAAGTTTATGAGCATAGTTCTTATTATACAGAGAAAGTCTGTTTCATTCAAGAGATGAAGGTGAATTCAAATGATAAATGTAACTGCAAAACTAATGATAGTTGCTAAACTAATTATTTATTCTATATAACAGCAAACTTAATATGACAGAAAGAAATTCTGTCATGCGAAAATGTTATTGTGTATACTGCTTTGAGGTTTGTTGTTAGAACAATATACCACTATGTGTAATTGGCTTGATGATAAAAGTGAAAGGGTGGGAGGGATAAGTAGCGGGTTTGAGTATTCCCATTAACAAAATCTAATATATTAATAAATAACATTTAAAAAAGGAAAATTGTGTGCGTGTACTTGGGGTGTATTTGGATTATAGCTTATTGTGGTATATTACTACCTTCTTTTAGTGGTTACTGAGAGAGCTTTTAAGAAAAAAGTTTTGGAACAAAGGATCATGTAGTTATGTGTGAAGTAATGTATTGTGAATTAATAAAGATATGCTTTGCGCATTGAATAAGTTAACTCCTTGGTATTTGTTTCCTCTTGAATCGTTCCCTGGTACGAAGCCGATCATTCAGAAACCTTGATTTGGACCTGAATAAAGGGATCGTATGAAGGAATTTATTGTTAATAATGGATTGAATCAACTATCATTCAATTGCAGGTTATTTTGAAGGGGACCTTGTGCAGGCCATTCTATGTCTTCTGTTACAAATTCTTCACATGTACTACATAAAAATGATGGGGTTCCTGGCCAAGGCTCTAAGATTCTAGGAAGGTAATAAATTGATTCTTATAATACAATTTTTGACAAAAAAATCCATCATTGTCGTACATTGACCCTTTTTAAGATTGTCATTATGTTCTGCAAATGTTGTGTTCATTTTCATACTTTATTTCTACATTTTTTAAAGTTTTAAAAAAAATGATTGTTCTAATCTCTAGTCCAATCAACAGTGAATCAGTAAAATTTTGACCTTAAGTCTCCCAAGCATGGTTACGACCTATCTGGATTTGTTAAAGGTCTTGGACATTCAATGTCATTTTCTTAATAATAAAAGAATACACTTTTAACGCAAAAGTCTCCTGAAGTGACAATTGTTGTTTGGAAGTCCCCTGATATTGGGTATATTAAATGTAATATTGATGGTGCGACTTGTGTGAATCTTGGATTGGTGGCTTGTGCTAGTATTTTCTATGGTAGCAAAGGTGAATTTGTGGGGGGGTTTTATTCCTTTCTTGGCAATGACGTTGCGCTTAAGGCTGAGCTTCTTGGAGCCATGTTAGTCATTGAGCTTGCAGTAATTAGAGGATGGAATTCTTTATGGTTGGAAAGTGATTGACAGTTGACAGTTGGTGGTTGAAGCATTTTGCAATCCTTCCATGGTTCCTCGGTTTAGCTGAGGAAGATGGAAGTGTCGCGTGGCTTTGTGTAATATTTTGAATTGAAAGTTCCTCACATTTTTAGGGAGGGAAATAGATGTATTGATAATAGACATGCTAATTTGGGGGTTGAGTTTAAGATTGAGATCGTGTGGCCATGAATGCTAGAGTATATATTTTCTTGTGTAAGTTTTGATTTTTTAGAAATAGGTTTGGACTGCTAGAGTATAGATTTTCTTGATTCATAGGTTTTGTTTAGGTCCTCCCATGACTTTTTTTGTATTGTGGTTCCTTATTCTCTTGTATATACGTATCCTTGGGAGAGCAGGTGATTGGTGAGATGTGAGGTGGCAACCTAGTCGGGATGTCATATTCTCATAGTGATGCTTTCTTGAGTGATACATTATTAGAAGAAAGGTCTACACTTTTAACAATGAGTGTTTTACAAATAATTTGGAGGAAAAGGGTTCCACCTTAAGGAAGGTGATGTGGTGTTTCTGAGCTATCTTGAAAATTACAATCTGTTATGTCAAGTTGTGATGTAATAAATTTGATGCTTCCATTGTAGGCACAATTTTGAAACACAACTGACTCAAAGAAATTTCAAAAGCAATGATGCACAAAATCACATCCAGGACCAAGATGCCACACCAGCCACGGTAATAAAGTAAACTAGTAAATTTTATACAGGAGATTCTGGCAGAAAAAAAATGCTAGAAGGCGTCACAATGCATTCATGCATTTTTTTTTTCTTTGAAAGATACAAGGTGCTTCATACAATTCCATCATATTTTAAGTTTGTTTGTAGGAACTTTATTCACGAGCAAGGGGGCAAGAAGAGGAGATCCTCTCCCTCCGTGAACAGATTGCTTTTGCCTGCATGAAGGTACAAAATATACACGTGTCAGTTATGTCTATTTACATCTTCAACTTTTGAGGAAATTAACCAAATTTAATGGAAGCAGGAACTGCAGCTGTTGAATGAGAAATGCAAACTGGAGAGGCAATTCTCTGAACTAAGAATGGTTAGTAAATGTCTTTGTAAATAGTTATATTTTAGCATCTTACTTATATAGCATCAGTCTTAAACTTTGAATGTTACATTTCTATTAGGCAGTTGATGAGAAGCAAAGTGAAGCTATTTCATCTGCGTCTAATGATTTGGCTCGAAGAAAAGGTTATCTTGAAGAAAATTTAAAACTTGCTCATGATTTGAAAGTAAGTATTGTTTCATGATGATATCAATATTTTATTGACCCTCTTTTCATTATTTTATTGTGTTGTTGCTACTTTTATGGCTATTTATTATTGGTAGTGATGGAATGCTACCATTACCTATATAATTAAAGTTAGCTGGTGTGTTGATTCTCTACTGTGGTTGTTGATGTCGATTAATGGCTTTCTATTTTTATTTGAATTCATTTTAGAATGGACCCAAAATAATCTCTGCTTAACTTAAAAGTTCCCAATTTGCACACTAATTTTATTTCTGCTGGTGCAAGTATAAATTTTCATTAAAACGCCTAAAAAAGTTAAGTTGAAAGAAATTTTGATATAAGAAACAATTTACATCAAGAAAGATTTAATCAGGTTACACTAATCATTTGGTTGCTGTAGTGACACTCTCATGGACTTGGTTTCAATATGACAAAAACATATGCTGTAGTTCCCGTTAGGGCATATAGGGACTAAAACTTTAAAACCAAAGAATCATAGTTACAGCAGGAACCAATGTGTTAGATGGAGTCAAACTTAATTTTTTCCCATGTAGGGACTGATACCTAAATAAGTGTTACCCATAGGGACCAAATGATTATTTTAACCATTTAAGTACCCCAAAAGTTATACTCATGCGCATTGGTTCTCAGGAGACTGTTATATATTTTTATGTTACATACTCACAAAATTGAAAGCCTGTTAGGCCTGAATAATGCATAAACGGAACAGTAGCTAATCATGATCTATGGCAGCACATTGCCTAGACCTGGGGAGCAGGATTCTGTCACTATGCAAAGAGCGATTCATCTCTGTTTGGTGAAGTGGCAGGGTGAGTGTAATCCACTCCTGGAGCGGTTTCTCATCCACTACAGTGAATATGTCATTTTCTCTATCCCCCTCTTTGTCCCTCTCTCATTGTTCCATGCTATCTATCTCATGCAGTAGCTGCACTTATAAGCCAAAACCACCCACAAGTTGACATTGGTCTGTATTATAATTAAAAAATATTAATAAATATATTATAGCATTTACGGGAGAAATAAAAAAATATTGAAACTGCATATTTCTAAAATTATATGCATCATTCTAGTATTTTTATAAAAGAGAATAGACCACTAAATATTTTTTAATGATCTATTAATTGTGTTTACTTTTTGTACTTTGTTTCTCCATAGTGATGAATACAATGATATTGTAAGATTTTAAAGAAGAAATATGATTTAAATTAATTTTTTAAAAAGTGTTTGCTGATAAAACTTTTAAAAGACTAATATAATGAAATTTAAAAAGAGTTTGAAAAACAGACTAGTTGTTGAAAACTTTTAAAACTTTTAACAAGAGTTTTGAAAATGCTTTTTGACTTTTAGATGTTGTAAGCACTTTTTCCTGATTATCTACTTTTTGTTTTGTTTAGATATACTATCAGATTTTATTATTAATTATGAACAAGTACACGAATCTTGAATATTTTTTCTCTTTTTGAGCATACATATGTAGTAATAATTGTTTAGTAGGTATGCAATATATTCAAATTGAAGTCTATCCCATTTTGGGGTCGGGCACTCCATGCTGCAATCCGGGATTGACTACTATGGAAAGGACAAACCATCATTCTTGTGTCGTTGTGTATATGTAAAATGGGATATTAATAATGAAAACATCTTTTCATTTACTAGGTTATCAGGTTAAGGTTAATAAAAACGCATTTATTAGACAATTATCTTCCGTTCACATTTTCTCTCAAATGACAAAAATTATCTGGCCAATTTTTGGGCTTTGAGCATTATGAGCTTTATTATTAGGTTAAGGTATAAAGACAAATTCATAAGGAAACTATCTTCCATCCTCATTTCTCCAAAATTTCCAAAACTTCCTCTCTTTGACAAAATAATCTTGGCCACTTTTTGGGCATTGAGCAATATGATCAAACCTAAGAGGCAAGAGAACATCAAAATATAACTTCCAGAATCCAACTAGAGGCATGATTGACCTCCAGTGTCCATAGATTGGACAGTACATTGTGACTGGCTGGTGCTCAAATGGATATTAATGTGTAAGTGAATAACCTAAAGAATAGGCATAATGTAGGAATTCATCATAGTTTTCCAGACGTTGTAGCATAGTATAGTGTAGTCAGTACAGTTCATTCCTGCAGAAAATAACTAAACAAATTTTAAAGCCAATATTAATGACGCCTTATGGAAAAGAAAGTAAAGTAAGATAGAATAAAATAAAATAAACAAAGTAAAGCAAGATTAGTGAAGGCTCAAACAAAAGACACTAAAGATAAGGTAAAAAAAAGCAGTATAACGCAGTACATGAGAATTCTTTACAGTGGGTTTTGGGAAATGTAGAATTATGCAGCTTTACCTTATGACCAAACAGATTAATTCCTTGATTTGAACCTATGACCTCCGAGTCACTCGACAAGTACCTGGTTGTGCTGTGCCTTGGAAGTAAAATGCTAATTAGTTAATGGAGATTAGATACAATGTATAAAGACAGACTAGTTGAAGGAGAATGACTGGAACTTTCTTTTTTCTCCTTCTGTCAATGATAAAAAAGGTCAAGCATAATAATGAAGAGAATCAAGTTATTGAAAAATGGAATATTTTATTTAAATGTCTTGAATCTCCGATATCATCCTTTCCTTCACTGTTTTTGTTATAATTATAGAAACAAAGAGTTGATCCTATATAATCAGGAATAACTAGATTATATATGCATTATTAGGAATATTTTTATTTATTTTCGTATCATATCTTTGTTTAGAGGATATTAAATCTTTTCTATTTATTGTATTGATTCTTTTTTCTCAATATAATAAAGCACCCATGCCGTCACAAAAACACTGTTTCAGCACAATGTTTGTTTCTTAAAATGTAATGTTATTTATTTTATTATTATTTCTTTTGTGGATACCCAGCTTTAGGGTTAGGGTTTAAGGTAAGGACCTCACCTTACTTTGTAAATCCTGCATATACATCAACAAAAAGCAAAGCACTGAATACACTGTATTTCCTCCATATTATTTATTCAAGTCTGTCTTCCCTAGAGTTTAACAATTTTTATATATGTGGAGGACCCTGCTCTATCCCTAAGACGGCTCATTGATGGCTCTCCCCTTTTGTTCAAGTTCTCCTCTAAATGATTTTATCTTTGATGGCTCCAATTACTAACTTACAAAGGAATGTATTCTCTATTACATTCGTCTTATCATTACTACTAAGTTTCCCCCATACAGTTCTTTAGGCATTGCATTTTTAGTTTCTGTATTAAGTCCACTGCCAAATATATGTTTGATTGGTCTATTTTTATAATTGGGCCATCTTCTTTTGAGCATAGTTAGTCATTTTACTAGTGGTTGTGTGACGATGTTGTACTGTTTATGGTTGAATGTATAGCCTGGCAATGGACGTCATAGCATTTTCTTAGCTTTGTAATAGCTGCCAGAATCACCTTGTTCTCATTTGTAGTTCAAGTTCCCTACATTACTGCCATTTCTGAAACAACAAGGATTTATTTTCTTGGAATCTTTCATTGAGTCTTCACTTAATTGAGCTAAATCTGTTATTAAAAGATCTAAAATAACAATGATCAATTCATTATAGAAAAGATATTTTCTCAAAATATGTGGTTGAAGTCATATATTAATAGAGATTATTTCCTTAATTATACCAAATCAAGCGCTAGTTATATGCTTATTTTGCAATTGATCAAATATTATATGGATTTGATACACACACATAACTTTTCTTTATTCATGAACTTCTGATTACTATTTTTGATGTACTTGTTCTTATAGGCTGTAGATGATGAGAGATATATCTTCATGTCTTCTATGCTGGGGTTGCTTGCTGAATATAGTCTTTGGCCTCGTGTTATGAACGCCTCTTCAATATCTAGCTGTGTAAAGGTATGAAATATGTGGTCTTGTATATGATAGGTTAAACATTATAATGCATTGATCTTTGCATGTCCTGTACTCGTGTCATGTCACTTGTTTCATGAATTCTTAAGTGACCTTTGAATGCCAATTTTTTTTTTGAGCTGACGAAAAATTCTTGGACATGGATTAAGAAGATTGAATGATCCTGAGAGCATAAAGCATTCATCCGCTGACTGTTGATATGTATTTGGTGCAGTGTGTATCTTTTTGTTTTCGGAATTTATATTTTGGTACAATATTTGATTTTATAATGGGCAGATTCTGCAATTTAGTTTTTAACAATAGAGAGAAGAGATGCTCAAGGATTGTGTTAATACATCTGCAAGTTGATCATTTGATCCGACAAATTCGATACAAATTTCTATGTGTTATATATTTTTAAGATATTGTTAGTTACAATATCTTATCCTAGTTACAATATTGTGTATTTGGACTTAACCCATATTTTCTGGTATTATTCTTTATTATAAATATATTATCCTATGTGTATTTTCTTCACAAGGGGGAATTAATCCTATACCTAGTTTTCACTATTTTCACACTTTGGATAACAACTTTTCCTGAATAAAATGACAATCAACTTCGATGTGTTTAGTTCTTTCATGGAACACTGGATTGGAAGCAATGTGGAGAGTAGTCTTGTTATCACAATACATTTTCATTAGCTGAATATTACAAAATTTTGATTCTGGTAAGAACGTAAGAACTGTTTTACCCATATAAGCTCACAAGTAAGAGATGACATGCTCTATACTCAACTTCGGTAGATGATCAGACAACAACATTTTGCTCATTACTTTTTCAAGAAATAATATTTCCTCTAAGCAAAACACATTATCTTGTAGTAGAGCATCTATCCATAGGATAACCAACCCGATCAACATCCCAATAACTTAAATTTTGGGTATTCCCTTTATCTTCATAAAGTATTCCTTGCCCTTGAGCTTTTTTGAGATATCTTAGGATGCGAATGACAACATTCGAGTGATCAATATATGGTTTTTGCATGAATTGACACAACACCAGCTGCAAAGGACATTCTGATCTAGTAATAGTGAGATAAATAAGTTTTCTAACCAGTCTTCTATATCTTTCTGGATAAGAAAGCTTGTCCTTGTTCTGCCATTAATTTTTTATTTGGATCCATTGGGTAATTTACTAGTTTACAGTCAGACATATATGTTTCTTTCAGGATATGAAGAGCATAATTTCTTTGAGAAATTACCATTCCTTTGATTGAGCTACTTCAATGATTGCATAGATGCTCCTTTAACTGATGAATTTTAGCAAACATCATTTCTTGTGATAACTATATCATCCACATACTTTATTAAGTATACACATAGAGTTATGACAATAGAAAACAGAGTGGTCTGCCTCGCTGGATTTCAGTCCAAAGGATTGAACAATGTGGCTGAACTTTATGAACCAAGTATGTGGAGATTGCTTGAGACCATAGAGAGAGCGGGATAGCTTACAATTCCTTTAAAACACAATTGAACCTTCCCTTGTGTTTTTCCTATTTTCGAAGCATGTTTCTTTGAGAAAGTTTGGTAACCTAGAGAAGCAAATAACAAGATAGTATCCTATTCTAGTGCAAAAAGATTTATTTTGAGCCCTTGCTCAAGGTATGTGAAGGTTTGGATGAAAGTTATATTTGATGACCTTAAATTAAAGTTTGACATCCCTATACAATTATATTGTGATAATAATTCAGCCATGAACATTATAGTACAACATGATATGACCAAACATCTTAAAATTGACATACATTTCAATAAAGTTAATCTTGATAGAAGTGGTTACAACCTATGTCCCTAAAAGATTTTAGATAGCAGACATACATCTTCACTAAGGGGCTTCTTCAAGGCAGATTTCAAGACCTCTTATTGGGAATGATTGATATTCATTTACCAACTTAAGGGGGAAGTGTTGTAAATAGAGTATTATTAGGATAAAAATATCCTCAATATCTCTATAGTAATTGGAAGAAAAATATTTAGAATCTTCCTATTCATTTAACATTTTTATTATTTTAGAGTTTAATTGTTACAAATAGAGCTGATGGGAATGTAATTCATGTAATTGTGATCAATGAAATAATTCAGTATTTCCTTACACAGTTTAGGTCCATCAACTCAAATGAATGATGACAATTTATATCTCTTCATTACATTGTTCATAATGATGATGAGCATTGGGGGAATGAGTTGGTTTTTGATGATGATCTCTCTCTTAATTGGGCAATTGTTTATGAAGCTTTAGGTGTTAGTGAGCCAATAATTTATACAAGGAGTAAAGCAAACAATAAAAGAAAGCAACCATCCAGTAATGGTATTGGTATGGGATCTTCTCAAGCTTCCAAAAAAGGAGGTGCAACTTTGGCCTCAAAACAAAGCAAGGGCAAAGAGATGATTCAAGTTGTGGGTTGATGATGAATTGGAATTTGATAGTTCTAACTTTGAGTCTGAAAATATTGAAGAGGACGAGGGATATACTTAGATAACATTGAAGATAATTATGTTGGAATTGAGGAAGAGCTAAATGATTAGAAATCTAAGATATTTATCTTATATTTTGTTATTTTAAGTTTTGAACTTGAAATTTGTGGTGTTTTTGATTTGATGTAATTGTTATTTGAATTTCTGGAAATAATATTATTATTAGTTATGATTGTCTCTTTCACTATTCTTGCTTTACACTTATATTTTTTGTATTTTTTTAAACTATCTATCTATCTGTTCCTATCTCGATTTCAAGGATCAAGATCAAGAACGAAGTACTCTTCCTCACCCTTCAATATCAACAAGTTCAATATCAACAAGTACCCGGTATGATTGATTTAGTATTTGCCTATACTGCTTATGAGAGAAGAAGAGAAAGAATGAGTTCTCTCAAAAGCAGTATAGGCAAATACTAAATCAATCATACTGGGTACCGATTGATATTGAAGGGTGAGGAAGAGTACTTTGTTCTTGATCTTGATCCTTGAAATCGAGATAGGAACACTTTCTATCTATATATATATATATATATATATATATATATATATATATATATATATATTTTGATATAGGATTTTTGGGGTCCCCTAAATTTTCCATTGTTCGATATCTAGTTCTTGATAACACGTTATGGTCCCCTACATTGGGGTCCCCTTAATTCTTTTAGATATTCTAAATTTTTTTATTGGTCCTTGTCCAGCATTTACATGATCAATTACAATGGAGGATTCGAAGTTCACATGTAAGTTTCTGCACTTTTGATGATTCACTACCGGTCTTCAGCATTATAATTTGTGTCACTATCTTGGCTACATCCTTGTGAAAAGCAGTGTTAGAAATCTCTACTGAAAATTATAATATCACATGTTCATAGTGTAGAAACGGATGCTATACATAAAACATTGTTCACATTGTTGATTACATGTTCCTTGCTTCATAAATTTTAGGCAGTCTTCATATCTAGAGGTTTCTTTACATAAATATGTGCTTTTACTGTATTCTCATTTATTTTTCCACCTAGTTATTCATTTTAATATTTGTTTCCATTATATGGGTGATTAAATATTTCTTGACGTGCATACTTTCAGTCGCATTATTGATTTATCATTATAGCTCCTTTTGGTTCATGCTTTGGTTTTAAGTGAAGTCTCTATTTGATTTTGTCAATTTGCAGTCAATGGTTGATTGATTATTTAAAAGATAGTGGCTACTCTTTTTGGACAGGATAGAATTGGAGAGTTGAGCTCTGTGCTAGAAACCCGTGCTGATAACGGTAATCATGTTGTTGAAAGTCCAGGTTCTGGAAATTTGACAAGTCACAATCATAATGATTTCATGGTACTATTGGCATGTAATTTTCTTTCATGCTTTGTCCTTATACTTTTTGTGTTTGTCATCTTATATTTTTGTTTTTGTCCTCATTAATTATAATTTAACTTAAATTCAGTTTCAGCATAACTTCTCCCAACAAAATCTTATCGGTAATGAACAAACTCATCAGTCAACAAGCAATATGGCAGGATATATGCACCCAGCACTTAATGCAGATGTAAACTGGTCTATCAAAGCATTCAACTATCAGCAGATTTCTAAGGCTGATAGGTTCGTATTGTTTGTCCACTTGTGATGTTTACTAGTGAATATACCTTAACTGTCAATGGTTAGGAGCAACGTGTAGCATGGCATCTTGAGCTGTAGTTGTGGGTCTGCAAACACTCATGGCCATCTCGTATTCTTTTAGTTCCATCGGCAGTCTGAAAAGATTATTGGAAAATGGTCAAGAAATTTCGACTGGTGGTTTTTTGACCTAATATGATGGGAAATGTTTACTTCTATTTTACCATTTGTCTATCTGCACTTTCAACTTTGACAGACACATTTACACACACAATAGAAAAGAGGAACCAACTTGACTATTTGATCTAACTTGAATGTTCGTGATCAGAAGTTTTTTTTTAAGGTGACAGCTATTTAGAGAAGTAATGTGACTTTATAATTTTATGTTGATCATACTGTATGATCCTATGGTTGGATTTGTTCAGGGAGGTATTCCCGCATGGTTCAATTGATAAAGTTGGAGTGCAGGACAAAAACATGGAAAGAAATTTTGTTAATGTCAACATGTATCAACCTCAACCTGAACTGGATGAGACAGCTTCGTCTGTTTCTGAGGGTAACTCATGTTTTTTATTTTAATATATATATATATATATATATATATATATATATATATATATTATAATATATAATATATATTTTT
>Ga0209589_1008333_pt1 | contig 16212 bp, 8 predicted proteins | sample CowpeawhiteBW_FD_187525 | JGI IMG/M metagenome (GOLD analysis project Ga0209589, IMG submission 187525) | Root nodule microbial communities of legume samples collected from California USA - Cow pea white BW (SPAdes) (version 2) | ecosystem: Host-associated > Plants > Roots > Nodule | place: USA... | reverse complement strand
TAGGGATTAGTTTCAATATTGTAAATAGAACAATATTTCATATTTACTGTTTACCGTATATAGATTCTTAGATTTTACACAAATTTTCATCAATTAATTTTTAAAAATAAGAAAACTACTTTATATCAATTCAAGATTGTAATTAAATGATTCTGATCTTTCTTTCTCAAAATTAAACCAAGTTAACCTTAGTTGTCTGTGAATTCGAAAACTAACTCATTATAATAGTCAAATTTTGTTTCAGCCTTTTTAATGAATACATATCTATTTCTGTTAGATTTATTTAAAAGCCTTTTGAATGAATACATCTTTTCTATTAGATTTATGTAAAAGCAACTTTTATTGACCGAGTATTTCTTAAAATAAAAACTAATAACCATATTGTTTTAATATTAATTACATTTACTTAATTTTTTTTTTAACTCAAAGAGAGTCTGTGAAAGTTTATCTGAGTTTAAATAGTTTACATAAAAAAGGTTCCACGTTGAGTTAATTCATTTTCCATATCTAAGATCTTAAAGTCTAAGAGTTAACTCGAGATAAGAATTTATATTTATCTAAGAATGGGTAATACTGGAATTAGATTTCTAAAGGTTCTAGATTTCTAGTCCTGGAAATATTTGTAGTGCAAAATTAAGAATCATTATATGATAAAAATCAATAAACTTATCTTACATAATACTTTATCATTAAACTAAAAGCATAAAGTTGATATATTATTTATTTATTCTTTTATTTTTTAAAAAGCTGCAAAATAAACACTAAATCTTGATTCCTAAGGGGTTTTTTTTTTTTTAACTACAAGCTCAACCTTTTTGCTCCATCTCCCTGCTCATTTTTTCTTTTATCGATTTTATTTTAACTTTACTAAAAACGATGGTAGATTTTCTTCGTTTTTGATATTTTAAATTATTGGTGTTAGTCTATGATCATAACAATAGTGACTTAGATATGCTTAATTGAAATTTGTCATTCATTTGGGTTCTATTTGTTCTGTCTTTTTCCTGGATGACATAAGTTTGATTTTTCTTCTGGGTAAGTGATTAATTGCATGCAAGTGCATCTGCTACTTCTACTGTCATATTTAGCCTATGATATTCATTATTTATCAAACAAACAATTGCAGATTCAACGAATCTACGTTGTTTTTTGTCATCAAATAAGACTAACATAAACACTTTGCCACGTCAGTTATGAGAATTATTCACTTGGCTTTGGGAATGAAAACGTGTTTAGTAGACGCTCTCAATTATTTGGGCTTTTGCTTCAATTCAGACCACATGTAAATTTTCCCTCCTCCAAGGTGACTACGGCGACTATTTTTATTTTTACTATTATTATTATTATTTTAATTTTAGGTGAGGGTTTTTCCGCTGGTTCTTCTTGTTTCTATACTGTATGAGATGATTTCTTTGTTACAGTGTTTTCATTTTGCTCCTTACTTTTATAAAAGAAGTGTTTTCTTCCTTTTAAGCATGACTTGTTTCCTTAATTATTCGTACTTTTGCTGTTTTTGTTTCAATGTTTAGTACTAATTATTGGTCCCCGGAAGTTGCTGTAAGATAGATTTCCAGAGCTTTTTAAAATGATTTTTGTCTTTGGAACGACTGGGTGTTAATTTTCCTGCACCTGCCAAGTGTTTGAAGGAATGCATGAATGAATTTAATAGTTGAATTTTTTTTCAATAGTCTCGTTGACTGCATATCTTTCTTTCAATACTGTTTTATGGGTCCTTATTAGTGCACTAGTACAGGTTTAACAGGGTTTTACTATATATTTATCAGCTTCTGGTTATCAACCCATCAGTGTTGAGAGGAAAGTGGTTGTTAGTTTTTCATTTTAATGACCAGGATTGCCTTTTCGCAAACCTAAACATATAATGTAGTTGTAGCATGCTCTTTTTATTGTCTGTGTCGCTGTAACATGTTGAATTTGTTTTTCATACGCAGCCTAGTTTACCACTTCTGGACATATGTTCACATTTTTTGTTGGCTAACTAAGTATTTTAACCTTATCCGATCTAATTAATTAAGTAAAGCTCTTGCTCTGATATTCTGAACATAACTTATTCTAGTAGCGAATACCTGTTTCATTTGGTTTTGAAAGATAATATTGGAAATTCTTGCTTCTGATTAAATCGTTTTGTATATTTTGTTGCTTTCCTGCATCTATCGTGGCAATAACATTTTCTTGCAAGATCAAAGCTGATGGATGTTGCTGAAAGGAGTAGTCATCGTATTCATTTTGTAGTCTACACTCAGTGCTATGATGACTGATTTTATACAAAATTTTCAACCCATCGCTTTAAATACAATGGAAACCATCATACTTGCATATGTGTGTACGAGGAGCAGTAGGAGCAAACACTAGGAGGGTTATGAAGACTATGTATGATCATTATGTGTTGCATCTGAGGATTTTTTTTCTTTTTCTTTTTCGTATTTTAAACAATTTATGTACCAATGGGAAATATTATCTTTTAAAGTCATCATAGATCTGTAGTCACAGCTAGTATATATTTCAGGCCTTTCATTTAGGAAGTGAGAAAGTCCCAACTCCCCTGACTTATAGGTTGAACTGTAACTAGGAATTGAACAAGTTATGAACATTTTGCACATTCTTGTTTTTCGTGCACTTTGTGCTTTTGAACTGAGCTATTTGTGATATTTTCTTTCAGAATTAGGGACGTTCAAGAAACCAAACGAAGCACATTTAGTTGATGAAATCATAGGGTTTCAAGAAGGCTCTGTTATCAGGTACTGGCATCAGAGTTTGACCATTTTTCTTCTATATGATTTATATGTATTTATCCAGTTAAAAATGAATTTTCTATTATTAAAATTTTGCATCTTTGTTGTTTGGGTTGATATTGTAGAATTGAAGCATTAAAGTGGAGTAAAATGTCAAAATTCTGCATTTAAGTTTCTAAATATTGTAGTCCTGTCATAGTAGAGTTTCATGCTTTTTATTTCAAGTTTAACAACTTACATAGGAAGCTGGTTTTCCCCCATTAAATGTGATGGTTGTATGTCTATTTGATTCAGGCTTTAAATGTGCTTTTTGGCATGAATTTTAGCCCCATTTTAATGGTGCTTGCCTTCAACTCCAAAGGTAAAAAATGAAACCAAAGTAGGATGAACACCTGATTTCTGTGAGCGTTATAATTCAAATTTTAATCACGCTGGACCAGAATACCTGCAACTTTATTGAACTGTATTAGAAACAAAAACACACCGCAGCTTTATCATCCTCCAGAATGAAAAACTTGATTTTTTATTGCACCTTGGAGGGAGAATGGGATTTACTCTTATCAGATTATTGTATTGTACAAGCCTTTAGAAATTTTATCGTATCACTCCCTAACCTTATACCCATGGTTCTGAATTGCAGTTGAGATTGTTCTTGTAGTTAAAGCCGTTGCATTTATTGTGATGTGGATTGTGGTCATTATAATTGCTATGTTTAAACTGAACATAAATTATTCAATTATTTTAACTATTGATATATTTTTTACAATTATTCATCAGTACATCATGCAACCTTCCAGTGCACCACCATGGAGTGCCTCTTGCACTCCCCAAACATCCCATCCATTTAACCATTGACACTTAAGGAATTACATTATAAGATTGAAATTTGAATCTTTGTTTCCTTTTTTTTTATTTGACAAAAATGTGAAATTGAATGGTGCTGAGGTTCCCTTGCGGTTCCATTGCAGTTCCATTGTAGTTATGTTATGAATGCATTATATCATTACATATCATTTTGTGGGCTGTTGCCTTTGTAGGCTGTTCTACAACATCAATATTGTGGTCACAATTGCGATTGCGAACTACAATTTAAAATCATGTTTATATCCTTTAAAACAGAAACGCTTCACTCTCCTCTATCTGCCAACAAAACTATTAGTCACACAGGGCATAACCTTAAATTTTCTGTCTTGGTCATGACCCCCTACATTGTGACCCATCATGTCTTCTTATCTACCCAAGCTACTTTAGGTATCCTATCATCGATGCTCTTCCCCTCAAGACACACAATGTCATCTAGTTGGATAATCTCTAAGGATACTGATCCTTAACTTTTCCACCAAAGTTTTTCTTACTTTATCTTTTGGTCTCTCAAATGTTTATCGTCAAGGGGCATTTTATTTTTCTGTTGATTTAATTTTTGGAGATGATATAAACCTTGAACATGTTCCATATTTGAAGATCGTCCCTGGACTTCCACTCCATCTGTTGCTGCATTTCAGGTAAAGCATAGTTGGAGATTGGGGATTGATTTTAATCTTATTTGTGTAAAGGGTGTGTCTTTTTCCTATGTTATTATGATTATTGTTTGGGAAAGTGGCTATGAAATGAAAGTTATATTGTAAATTGATTATATCTAGAACGAATGATTGATGACAATTGACTTTTGATGCACTATTAAGTGACTTTAAGTAATTGTGGTTCAGAAATTGTGCATTGAACTTTGCATTCCACTCTAATTTTAGATTTACTTTTCATTTAGACTCAGCAGCATCAGTTTTTGACAAAAATGGCACTTGTTCCCCATAATTGATTTGTGATCAGATTCAACTGTTGCAACATTACAGAGTTTTTGAATATTGATTGTTTACACATATATATTCTTTTGTTGATATAGTTTAAATTGTATTTTCTTTTTGGTATTATTTGTAGTAAAATTTTATCCTTTTAATCAGGGTTTAAAATCGTAGATTTTGTTCTAGGTTCATTGCTGCAACAAACTTACAGGAGTCCCAGCTCTCATAGTTCCATCAACTTTTAGAGTAGTGATACTCAAATCGTGAATAGAATATGATATCATTTGTTGTCTGGAAAGTTGTGTTTAATACATTAGCAGCAGCAGCGAAGCACCCATTTTATTTGGTTTCAAAACTACCCCATTTATGAATTTTTTATATTTATAACATTTTGAGTCTGTTTTTACAATTCACAATGTAGTCATACTTTCTTCTTACAAGTAGACCTGTACGTTGATGTTCGACTGTTGTTGCTTTAACTCTTATTTCTAAATTATAATGAAATTCCTTTTAAACAGGTTTATCTTGGACTATTCAAGTTTCACAACTGAACAGTTCAATGCAGAAAACTACTGGAAATATTGTAGGCCAATTCTTAGGTGGTTTAAATTGTTATCTAAGAAGATGTATGTTTGCCATTTTATCTGTGGGTCCTGTGCCAAGTCATATTGCTTTCATCATGGATGGAAATCGAAGGTATGCAAAGAAGAAAAACATGGAAGAAGGTGATGGCCACAAGGCTGGATTTAATGTTCTCACGTCCCTTCTTAGATACTGCTATGAGTTAGGAGTGAGGTATGTAACTGTCTATGCATTCAGCATTGATAACTTCAAAAGGAAGTCTACAGAAGTTCAGTCCTTGATGGAACTGATGCAGAAAAAGATTGAGGAATTGCTTGAACAAGAAAGTCTCATTAATGAGTATGGTGTTAGATTACATTTCATTGGAGACATGCAACTACTGACAGAGCCTGTCAGGGCTGCTGTGGAGAAGGCAACGAGAGTTACTGCCCACAACAACCAGAGAGTTCTTTTGATTTGTGTAGCGTATACTTCTCGTCACGAGATTGTGCATGCTGTTCAAGAATGTTGCAAGGAAAAATTGAATGAAGTTCAAACGAGAAAAAAAGTGAAAGTTACAAATGGTGCGTTTTCAAGAATTGATCAGGTCCTGAAAGGAAATGATTTTGATTTGCTTTCTCAAGATTCATGTAAAGAATATCCAAATGCAACCAAAGCTTGCAGTGCTGAAGTAGAAACTGCTGCAAGGAAAGAGGGTTTGTTTGAGAATAATATCGAGAATCATATCGGTAACTATACTGAAGCTGAAACGAGATCATGCAATGGGCTGGTTGAATTGACTGAAGAGAGAAAGGATATACAGGATGAGGTTCCTTTTATAAAACTTGCGGATATTGAGAAGAACATGTACATGGCAGTTGCACCTGACCCAGACATCTTGATCCGATCTTCTGGAGAAGCTCGCCTCAGTAATTTTCTACTTTGGCAGACAAGTACATGCCCTTTATATGCACCAACTGCACTTTGGCCTGAAATTGGTCTCAGACACTTGATCTGGGCAGTATTGAACTTTCAGAGACACTACTTTTATTTGGAAAAGAAAAAGAAACAGTCTTAAGTGTATCCTTACCGGCCAAAATCCAGAATATGTGGCAACAGGTAAATTATATCTGCACACAATTGGAAATTAGAGCAGCTTAGTACATGACCCTAAACAATGTCCTTCAATTTAATTTCACTAGATTTTTAATGTTATTATAATTTGTTGAAAAGGGGGTTGTCCTTTTTTGTAAACATATTAATTAACTTATGTTTTTTTGTAGACACCCTATATGCTATACCACACTCCACATGTATAAATCATAAGAAACTCAAAGAAGCGAGAAAATAGGTTTCGTTTGTATTGCATGGTATGATGGGTAGTCACATAAATGTGACTATTCCTTGTGTGGAACCAGAAAATTCGTTTCGTTGAAAACTATCAAATAAAGGTATGGTCTTTCCCCATATATTTTTATTCTCCATAAACATGGACTTGCTTTCGAGGTATTTGTTTTCAATGAAATTTGACAGTAAAAAATTTGTTATTTCAATAGAAAAACAAACTAGATTTTATTTTTAGTTCTTTGTGTTTAAATTTATAATTTAGTCCAGTTTACAATTTAAATATATCAACTTTATATATCTAGGAAAATAGTTTTTTATAAACAAATTGATTCTTTTAAAACAATTTTATAAAATAAGTATGATATTTGAAATACATAACAATCTAAATTTCATTCCCTTCGTTTAATTCCTAAGAGTCGGAAAAGAAAAAAAGAAGAACATTCGGTTAGACGAAAAGATGTTAAAGAGAAAACAGTAAAATTTAAGTCAATGAAATTTTAATAAATTTATTATCTTTAAACATTTTACATATATGATAAATCTTTTTTCTAGCGCCTTTAAAATATAATTATTATCTTTAAAGTTTACTGAGATTTATGTTATGTTCGTTTGAGGGAAAAAGAAATTGGAAAGACGGATTATGAGAGGTGAGTTTTATGTTTGTTTGTAGTTAATTAAGAGAGAGTGATAGTAGGATATATCACTTTTATCATCTCGTGTAATGGGAGGTGAATTGAGATGATTAATTGTGAAAATACATGTTTATCCTTTGTAAAATATTAAGCAAATACCGATTCATTGAAGAAGGGATTCGATCCTGCTATAGTTGGAACCGATCTAGGGATGGCTTGAAAGAAGAGATTCGATCCCATATAGCTTTAATCTGATCACATATCACTTGGATCCAATTCTACATCACTGGATCCGATCTCACATCACTTGGATCCCATCCCACATCACTTGGATTCGTTCCCACATTATTTGGATCCAATCCCACATCACTTGGTATTTCTTTTTCTTCTATTTTAGTGGTTAAAAAAATTAACAAAATAAATTTATTCATACAAATATCAAATTACATTACTTATTACATAAAAGGGTAAAATGGTAATTTAACTAATACTTATATCAAAACATATTTTTTAATCTATCATATCAATCAAATTCTTCACAAATTTTCACAAAATTTACATCCAAATCTACTTATAATTACCTCTAAATTCCTTAAAAAAATAACACATAATTCCCTTTCAAATCTACTCAAACTCATTCACTCCCTCTCTCTCAACTCCCTCTCTCTCAACTCCTCTTTTTCAAGTGAACACAGCCTTAGAAAGTTCGGGATCGTATCATGTCCATAGAGATATTGTGGTTCAGTTAAAACCTTTGGAAGTTTTCAAATTTGATTCTTTCATGACATTATTTTTGTGTACTTTGTTTCATTAATATGTTTCTTTCAAAATTTCTTAAAATATACATAAAAGACAAGTGCCGTACTAATGAATTATTGATATGTTGAATAGAAAGAAAGATTATTAATTGAATAAAGGGAGAAAGGTAATTCGATTGTCTTTCTTGAAAATGAAAATAACAAGAAACATGATAATCACAAGGTAAGGATTCTAGCTCAATCAATTATAAAGAAAGAGTTCAATTTTTTTTTTTTTTTAAAAAGAACTACCTCAACCAATTACAGAGAAAGTCAAAATATTTATTTTTATAAAAGAACAGACACATGAAAAAAGACTTAAAAAAAAAAGAGTTGTTATAAATATAATACAGTTGATTTTAGTCATAACATGCTGTTGATTGATTTTTATTATATAATTTATATTTTCAATACCTTGTAGGGTATGAGAAATTAAAAGAGTCTTGTGGAAAATGAGTTATACATTTATTTAGGATGAAAGTTAAGTTCACAAGTGGAAGTTATTTAAACATGCAAAGTAATGGCCTTATTCTGCATCTAGAAAAGACTTTTTGTGTTCCTAACTTTTATAAGAATTTGATTTTCATTTTAAGATTAATTTCTTTGGGTTTTTCTTTAATTTTTCAAATTTTGGTTTTACATTGTCAAATACATAAAAAATTATTGCTTTTGGTGAACTATGTAATGATCGTCATTCATTATTCTTCTCTTTTTTTCTTTTCTTTTTTGCAAAATAATAATTCTATCTATGAACATTACAACTGGGTTAAAAGGATGTATTGTGAATGAAGAATCGTGGTACAAGAGATTAAGACACACCCATTTAAAGACTTCCATGACTTCATCCTTAGAATGAAGTAGAGATGCTCATATCGAGAGTAATATATATATATATATATATATATATATATATATATATATATATATATATATATATATATATATATATATATACGATCATCAAAAAGTTTAAAATTTTCTTCATATCATAATTAGATTTAGACTTAATTAGTTAGATGGTACACATTTTGGTTTGAATGTTTCAATTTAGTTTCTGTTTTTAAAAAAGTGTCAATTATGTCCCAACTTTTGAAAAAGTACCTCAATTAGGTCCCTTTCAGAAAAAAAGTACCACGTGTCAGTCTCTGATTTTTTTTATTTTTTTTTGCCACGTGTCAGGTTCCTGCACTGACAAAGTATTGACACATGTCAATAGTGTTATTATCAAATGTCATTGTCTTGATTTCAATTTAATCCTCACATATGTCTGTTTGTTTCAATTTAGTCCCGATTGGGAACAGTCCAAGTGTGAATCAAAGTTCCACATTGGATATAATAGACAAAGTTAAACACTATATAAGAATAAGGCCCATAACACTATTGTCTTAGGTTTTAGGTTTAAAAAGTGTGAAATGTCTAATATGTGTAAGACTCATATGATATAAATATATAGAACCACAATATCTAAATAACTATAACGTATAAAATATAAACCCAACAGTCCCCACGTATGTCTATTTGTTTCAAGGGTTAATTATGTTTTTCGTCCCTCAACTATCGCTAATTTTTGGTTTAGCCTCCATATAACGTTTGCACTATTTTAGTCCCTGACATTTTGAATTGAATGAAAATAGTCCTCAATTTTAAACTCCGTTAATTTCAATTGACACCTATCAAACGGAAGACCACGTTAGATTCCATTTTCAATTGAGTTAAAAAAAAAATTGCACTGCGTTATTTTTTTGGTAACGTTTGAGGGTTTGTTTCGTCGCGCCCTATTCCACCACGGGCACTGCCACGATGCAATCTGGAGAGGTTGCTTCTTCCTCAAAGTCTATGGCCACCACATACCACTGTCGCAACACCCACCACATGTGCGCCTCCCAACAAGGTGACCAAGCTTGTGCCCGAGTCTGCTATTTATGCTAAGTTACTTGAACTTGAGACCCACATAGATTCTGTTTTGGTTAGGAAGAAAATTGATGTGCAGGAGCATTTGAGAAACCCTCGCTGTATTAGGAGAACGCTTAGGATTTATGTGTATAATACATTTCCGAAACAGGTGAAAGTGGAACCCGGAAAGATTGATGTGGATGAGCTTTCTTGGGTTCTCAGAGTTTGAATGACCCTTCATTCTTCATGTGTGATGCTTCTCTCCAAAGGGTGTTTGGGGAGGAGAAGATGAAATTTTCTGTGGCTTCGCAGAAGATATCACAACATTTGTCACCTCCGCAGCCTATACACCTGGCAAGCACTAAGAAGCACAAAGAGATTAATGCTTTTGATAATCTGATCTCTGATTCCATAAAGAAGATCCATGAACACCATAGGAGACGAGCATTCTTCCTTAGCTTTAGTTATTCCCAGCGGAGTTTATTAATGCTCTGATACCTTCTCAAAGCAAGGATCTGAAGCTTGTTGCAGGAGATGTGAGCCATGATTTTTGACAATATAGTTTTAGGATAAAATTAAAATAGTTGTTAATTTTTGTATTCATAAAAAAAGTGATTGATTAGAAGGTAAAATAATAAATGTGAATCAGATGTAAATTTGTTTGAATGTTAAAATAACATGAGGCTTTTATAAAGACATTGTTAATTTGACTTTAGTTAGAATGCTTTCAACTTGACTAAAATTATAAATTCAATTGAGTTTGAGGTTATGCTTTCTTAATTTATATTAATTAAAGTAATATTAATGCAATGTGGTTTAATTTTGATTGATTGACATACCTCAATCAAAACCTACCAAACTTTAAATTAAAATTCGCTGCCGTGCTCATGAATTCAAAGCTAATTGATAATAAGTTTGAAGGATAATCATCAAGCTTATAATTAATGCAAAATCTTAAAGAAACAACAACCATATAGCAAGAGCTACCGTGATTATAAATTTGGCATTCAGTAAGGCCTGTAAAAGACACTTCATATGAGCACTCTTGCAGACTTGTATTGTATGCAACATATATCTCTACTAGTACATGTCTTCTACCCATCATGAAGATGGGTCTATGAGAAAAACACAAGCCAAGTTTAACTTCTAAGTGCATACCTTCAGCCCAAAACTAGATTCCAATAAATAAACAGAAAATAGTACAACAAGGAAACAAATCCTACTCTGGAACTCTTGGTTTCTATCTAAATAGTATACAAAATTATATTTACTTCTCAAGACCAACTAATTTGTTCCCTCGAAGACAACATTGACAGGAGAAAACAATACAAAAACTGACTAATATGACAAATTGACAATCTCTATGTACTCAGCAAAGGAATTTAGGAGATTCAAACCAAATCCCATGCAGCCATTACAATGTATCTTACTATCTCAATTTCTACTGTTGTTGGAAATAACTCGCAGATATCCAATATGATTAAAGATTCCCTGTGACATAAATGTTTCAGACTTCTTGTATCAGTTACTGGTAAAAATAATCATATAATAACTAATAAGTAGCATTAAGCATATACATCAGAAATGCTATTATGTAAAGATTAGAATGTATGTATGACATTACTAAAGAATAAGACCTCACACCACCTTAGAACCTTTGCTACGTCACTTCTCATTCTTCTCCGGTTTTCAATTTCCATTCTCCCAATCATACAATAGAACCCAACATGCATCATCCATTTAAAATTCTAACACCAACACCAATACAACAAAACACCAGAAAAACAGTAAAGAGAATTAGTAAAGAGAGAAGGGTGTTCTTCGATTGTGAAATCTCCAACGAGGGCGTTGGTGGCAGACGAGACTGGCTAACATGGAGGCCGTGGTGGTTGGGAAAAGAGCACGCGGAAGTAAGCACAGAGGAGACAAACCCTCGAGTAAAAGAGAGAAATCGAAGGAGCAGGCCCGCTGCCAACGCCGGCAAGGCACGCCTGTGGTGGGTGTTGTGGCGGTTGTTTGTGGTGGCCATAGACTTTGAGGAAGAAGGAAGCTCTCCATATCGCACCATGACAGTGCCAGTGGTGGAGCAAGGCGCGACGGAACAACCCACAAACGCTAGCAAAAAAATAACAGACGTGCAAAATTTTGTTTAATTCAACTGAAAACAGATCCTTACGTGGCCTTTAGTTTAACAGGTGTCAATTGAAATTAACGGAGTTTAAAATTAAGGACTAATTTCATCCGATTCAAAACGTCAAGGACTAAAATAGTGCAAATGTTAGGTGGGGGACTAAAACAAAAAATTAGCAATAGTTGAGGGACGAAAATCATAATTAACCCTGGTTTCAATATAATCCCCATATATATCCTTTTGATTCAATTTATTCATATTTTTTTTTCCAAAATACAGAAATATTGTCTCTCTCTTATAAGTATAACATTTACATAAGTAATAAGTTTGGTCTCAAATTTAAGAAAGAAACAATATTGCACTATTTTGAAAAAAAAATGAGTATAACATTTATATAAATAATAAGTTTGGTCTCAAATTTCAAATTTAAGAAAGAGAAAATATTGCTATATTTTTAAAATGACATTATAACATATTATATTTTTCTTAATTATTAACCCATGTTTTGTTATTCATGACTTTTATAACTAAATTTTAATATAAATATTAATACTTAATTTTGTTAGTCATTTTTAATAATGAATATCAATATAACATTTATATAAATAAAAAATTTCTTATTAAGAGAGAGACAATATTTCTCTATTTTTTTTTAAATTGGGACTAGATTAAATCAAAAAGATATATGTGGAGACTAAATCGAAACAAATAGATATATGTGGACATTAAATTGAAATCAAAACAATGACCCTTAGTGATGACACTGATATGTGGTAGTACTGTCACGTGTTGCATCAGGAACTTGATACATGGCAAAACAAAATTAAAAAAAAAATTAAAAAAAATCAAAGACTGACATGTGGCAAACCGTTGATGACGTTGATAAAATTTTTTTGTGAAAAGGACCTAATTGAGATATTTTTTTTAAAAGTTGAGACACAATTGATATTTTTTTTAAAAATGGAGACCAAATTAAAACATCCAAACGAAAATAGTACCATCAAACTATTTGTTTGTTTACCCTTAATAAATATACATAGTAAAGTTGAAAGTATTAAGTAATCTTTCATTTACTTATCACTTAATTCTCTCCATGGATATGTGTCCTAATTTTGAGTGCCATAGTATAAAGGATTCTTCCTTCGTTCAGAAGTTTTAATTCATTTGTAACATGCTTATGATTATTATGTTGAAAAAAAAAAAATACTATCACATAGTTTTCCAAAATCAACAATTTTAGATTTATTTCACAATGTAAAATCAAAATCCGAAAAATTAAAGGATTTTTTCAAAGGTGCTAATCTTGAAAATGAAATCAAATTCTTAGAAAATTTATAAACATACAAATTATTTTTCAAATACAGAATAAAATACTTAAAACTAAACTACATGTCCCAACCACATGTGAACTCATATTGTTTTTTTATCAGGTGCTTAGCTCATTAGTTTCTTTAGATTTATCATACCCTATAAAAGATATTCAGAAATAGATTATCTGATGTGATAGTCATTCAAGTTGGTGGTTCCAATCATGATAACGGTAACAACAAAAACTAAAAAAAAATTGTTAAAGACTAACTAAATATACTTCAAAAAATCTAATAAATAAATAAAATAACTTGAACCAACTCTAAAACAAAAACCACAATCAAAATCAAAATCAGAAATTAAAAAATAAGAACTGTGATATCATCAACTTAAAGCGGACTCAAATGTATGAAAGAATTTTTTTTATTAAATTAAATGAATAAAATAAGACATTAATATCTATAAATAGATATATTCAGAAATAGTGATAACTAGATCATTAAAATTAAAATCTTACAATATTTTGTAATAATTGTAATATTCACATCTAACTTAACCAAATATTTTATTTTAATTATATATTTTTTAAGATTTAAATTACAAGAGATTAAGTAAATAAAAGATGATAAAAAGAAAAGCTTTGAATACCATGCAATAGAGTAAAATATAATGCTGACACGTGGGTGAAATGATATGTCATTGACAAATATTATACTTTATATTATTAAATAAATATACCGATTATACTTTATAATTTTTCTTTTAAGGTACTATAACAAACTATGACTTTTTAAATTATTTCAAAAATCATGCACAATTCATACTTGATACAGTCGGACATGGAACAGAAGACAATAAGGGACACTTATTTGTATTCTTTTCCTTTTTATACTATAGTCTAATAATAAAATGAATTTATTAATTTTCAAAATAATCACTTTTAAAATCATATTTATCTTTACATAACCTGTGATTAATTTAAAAGTATAGAAATGAAAAGGTTGTATCGTAAGGGAGTTTGTTTTGAATTGTGAGTATGACAGAAAAGAGTGTAAGATGGGTTTGCATTTGATTGGAATGAAAAGTATTCTAAACAAACAAACTTTTGGTTCTATTCATATTATCAGCGTTAGGAGTGGGCAATTTCAAAAAGTTGATGTGGACAGGTTTTTAATGCATCATTTATTGTGGTTGTTCATCATTATTACCTCTTTTCTTCTTCCCCAGATACACAATTCAACTTAACTTTTGCTTACCTAAGTGGAAGGTATTTCTCACCATACCAACTACACTAATTTTAACATTATATGTACAAGTCAAATCATTTTCTATAACTATTTTTTTATGTTATCTTTAGGTGAGTGAGTAGCTTTACTTTTTATTGTTTTTATAAAATATATAACTTAATTTCTTCTAATGTGAAAATTTATTTTCACTTTTGTACTCAACAACTTTTCTCCTCATGTGGGAATTTCATTCGCATTATAGCTCTTTCAAATGTCTGAATTGGTCATATGTGAAACCGTAACCATCAAACACAGCACCAAATGTTTTCATCCACGAGATATAAACAAATGCATAAATATACTAATTCATATTTAACTATGAACATATTAAATTAAATATTTTCAATCAACTAAGTCGTAAAAATAAAAATATTAATAATTTTTCAATTGTAAATTGTTGTAAATCTTATATCGACTAGAAATAAGGTCAATTCATAATATATAAATGGATGTAGATCTTACGTTACAAATCAATTTGTAAGGTTAAGTTAAACTTAAATTTTTTAACATGATATTAAAGTTATGAGTTAGAACCTATCTAAAGATAATTTATTATTTATTGGATTTATTATTCCACTCGTTATTGGATCATTCATTAATATTTAGTCGATATGATCTCCAAAATAAATGTCCAACTAAAAAATTTATAAATTTTGAAAGTTAAATATGTTTTTGGTCCTTAATTTTAAGTGAAAATTGAAAATTTCCTCTTCAAAATTTTGAAATAATTTAGTCTCGTAACTTTAGAAATGTGTGTACTTGATCTTTTTAACCAATTTTTGTTAAGTTTAGTTGTCGTTTCAAACTCATTTCATGATGATATTTACGTTAAATTCATCGTTTAACTTATTTTTGTTTCAAGGTTAGTTGAAAAATGCGTTTAAAAGTAAAATAAATTTAGCAAATTTGATTAAAAATATTAAATTCACCCAATTTTTAAAGATAAGAGACTAAATTGGTTAAAGTTTTAAAAAGAGACTAATTTCAATTTTCACGAAAAGACCAAAAACATATTTAACCTAATTTTTAATTACTTCTAATTAATTTTTGATTTTCATAGAAGTCTAAATATGTTAAACTTATTAGTTATTTTGCTCTCAAATAAACTAGGATACGAGAAATTATCATAGTGATTATACTCGTATAATTCTTTATTTATAATATAAATTATTTTAGTTACAAGTGAATTTTAACTTATAAATTGATATCTATTTTTAGTCATTTGATCATTATTTAAAATTTGTTTGATATTATTAATTAGAAAAGTATACAAAATAATCTATTAATATAATATAAAAATTTAAATTGACAATAAGTTAAATCCATATTGGGACATACATTTTTTTTTTCAAGAATAAAAAGAGTGAATTTTAAGTTCATATGAAACCAAAATTCACTCCTCAAAGGATTTAATAAGAAAATTAATTGTTGATCAGTAATCATGTAACAAATTATTAAAACATTAAATATATTACGGAGCTTTCACATTCTAATTCCTAACATCATAATGAGAGTAAATGCAGAGTCCTATTTACTTCCACCATGTGTGGACTGTGTATTAATTCTTGAAATGCACACAATTTTCCAGTCAAAACCAGATGACTATATACAATAAATGACAATCCCCAATGACTTGGTTATTGTTTGCATTGACTTCACTGATTTTACGATTGTTTTGTGCAAAAAAAAAAAAAGAAAACAAAAACTTTTT
>Ga0209589_1008330_pt1:0-15000 | contig 16214 bp, 11 predicted proteins | sample CowpeawhiteBW_FD_187525 | JGI IMG/M metagenome (GOLD analysis project Ga0209589, IMG submission 187525) | Root nodule microbial communities of legume samples collected from California USA - Cow pea white BW (SPAdes) (version 2) | ecosystem: Host-associated > Plants > Roots > Nodule... | reverse complement strand
CCCCTATTGGACTTAGTCCTTCAAGCCCAAACACAACACCACATGCATATACATCCTATACCTAGGATAGAGTAGCCAAATCACACCCACAAGCAATTACAACATGAAAAAATCGCATAAACTCGCTTAAGCCAGGGACACTCGCCCAAGCTAAGCCCTCAGTCTCGCTTGGGCTAGCTCACCTCGCCTAGCGAGCTTAAAACAGTAGAATCAACACGTCATCTCGCTTAGGCGAGATCCTCTCGCCTGGGCGAGCCACACATTCACCCAAAACCACACCAAAACCTCGCCTAGACAAGTATTCAACAAAACACACAAGAACACACTTCGAGAACTCGCTTAGGCGAGCCACTCTCGCCTAGGCGAGAATGTCAGTCGCTCCAAACTCAAAACCTCTCGCCTGGGCGAGATATCGCGCTCAAAACTCTTAGGTTCTCCTCGCGACCTCGCTTAGGCGAGTGCCTCTCGCCTGAGCGAGAGAGCATGTCGCTCAACCCTTTTCTTGGTCGCCTAGGCGAGAACCACAAACTAGAACCGAATGTGAGACTCTACAACTCTCCCTTAGGCGAGATGGACCCGCTTGGGCGAGACTTGTAGGGTTTCGAGTCTGTTCACGCACACACATCGCCAAAATAATACCAAAACACCAACTAATCATTACCAGCACAAAGTAATGGCAAAAATACATCAGAATCGTGTTTTATAACCGAATTATCCTCCCATTTGAATACTAAACTCGTTACTTTTCCAAAGGGACTACGTAAGACCCCAAACCCACATTCAACTCATGTGAAATATCAAAGAATTGAAAACAACATCAAGAGTACCCAATTTCTCAATCACAACATCATGTAATACCCCTAAAAGCATACCACATACAAATCCCAATTGAGCACCAAAACGCAGTAACACAAACCATATAAAATACACATAAATTCAGCATCCCTAACCTGGAATTAGTGATCAAAATTGAGAAATACAGGACCCTTGATTCACAATCTCCTTCTTGCTTCAGCCCTTGCACACCCAAAACTCAACTCACACTCTCAATCCTGTGCTCCTCTCTATACCAGTTCACTACACTGCTAAAACCCTTCCCTTTACCTAAATTTTGGGTTTTATAGGTGTCTTTAAGATGGGTTTAAAAAAAAAAAACGAAAACGAAATTGGGCTTAGTGTGGGTTTTAATTCCTCTTCTATTAATTATTTGGTGGTTTTCCAACCCCCTCTTGGCTACCCCATTTGCTAGGTTCTCTCTACCTTTCCACATTCATTCCAAACTAAGTTTAGTAAAAATAAAGGTTAAGTTCTGTCGTCTACCAGGTTTGAACTCGTGACCTTCCACTCACAATGCCAAAGCACAACCACTATACAAATTCACATTTGGTGATACACTCCAATCAATATAAGTTTACATTACCAATTTCATACTCATACATTTTATTATAAATAAATAATAAAACCACAACACATAATTGGCATACATAGGACTCGAACCCAAGTCCTCTCACACAAACCAAGTACTCTCAACCATTTAAGCTAGTACTTTTCCACGTCACATTAAACAATAATTAATGACATAAAGGCGCTTTCTACCCGTATTTATTAATTAATTAATTATTTAATTAATTAATTTTCATGGGTCTTACACTGACTATGCAGGGTGCAAATTTGATAGGAAAAGCACAAGTGGTACATGCCATCTACTTGGATCAAGCCTAATTTCATGGAATAGCACGAAGCATGCATGTGTAGCACTCTCTAGAGTTGAGGCTGAGTACATAGCAGTTGGACATGCATGTGCTCAAAGCATATGGTTGAAGCATCAACTTATGGATTATGGTGTAAAGCTAGAGAAGGCACCTCTTTATTGTGATAATACAAGTGCAATCAACCTAACGAAGAATCCAATCCAGCATTCTAAAACTAAACACATTGAAATCATGCATCATTTCATAAGAGATCATATTAAAAAGGGTGATATTGAAATCATGTTTGTGAAAATTGAAAATCAATTGGCGGATTTATTCACTAAACCACTTGCATGTGATAGATTCAACAAGCTTAGAACTGAATTAGGTATTCTTGACATGAAAAATATATGCTGATATTTGTTTGGCTTGTTAATCTTATTAGATCATGTGTGCTACATTTAAAATGATAAAAATCTGCATAATTTGAAAACTGCCAGAATTTTAGTCAGCTAAATTTGAAAATTCAACACATAGATTTCACTTAAACTGTCAAAATCTGCATAATTTGTGTTCTAGAATTGTTTCAATATATTAAATCTCACAAAAAAACACATATATTTGATTTAAATTGGTCTGGTGTGAATTTCATGTAATCTGATATTTTTAGTCAGCTACAAATGCAAATTTAACACATAGATTTCACTTAAAACTGCTACTATAGTAGCAACATGTAACAACTATTACATCAGCTAAAATCAACTTTTCAGATTGCATTGACCATAAAGTGCTTTAATTACATGATTTCTAATGAGCATGCATTAGATGTGAACTATTTGTAAGTAGATTGTTCATAAAACGCATAGGAAACTCATCACTACATCTCTGATACAGATTCCCTCATATTTAATTGATTGTGATTTCCTGTACTACATTGAAACCAAAATATCTGCATAATTTAATTGACTGATTTTGAAAATCAACATGTTGATTCTATAAATATTTGCATAAGCATCATGCATTGGCATTCTAATTTGCTAGTAAGAGCCAAACCTACACTTCACCATGCATAGAAGATCACGAACAACCCCCTCAGATGATAAAACCTTTACCCCACCTACTCCATCCTCTCTAAATTCCATGAATCAAGGAAGGCTTGAGGTATGGTTTGAAGGCCATGAAGACAGAATTCAGACCTTCTTGATTGAGATCAATAGGAAGCAAATCATCCTTCCTAAGGTGATTCGCATGTCATGGCTGAGGGTAGAGAATTTTGGCAACCTTGAGCAACATCTCAAAACCCAAAAATTGAAGACATTCCTTGAAATTTCGGGTAAGGTGATCTTGAATGAAGGTGATCTTATGGTGATGTACTGTATTCAAAATGGTGTGATGGTGGACTGGACATACACAATTCATGACCATATGATGAAGGCAAAGAGGTTCACGAATTTCAAGCTTCCATATGTGGTGCTCATCTCCAAGTTCATTAAGCATTTTGGTGTGGATGTGGAAGGAGAGCTTGAGGAGTCTACTGGACTTCTAAATCATGTTTCTACACTAAATATGCACAAGATGGGATTCACCAAGATAGGCAACACTTGGCTGGTTGAAGGAGATCAAGGTGCAAATATTGAAGTTGGAGCAAATGACCATGAAGCGGGTACTAATGGAGGAAACCAAAGGGAAGATGAACCATAGCCCATGGCAATTGAGCTTTATAACCCTCTTGAAAATACTAGACCTGTATAGTCCCAGTTTGAGAGAATGGTTCTTAACCAGCTTCAAGACCTCAACATGGCACAAAATGCACACCATGCTTATTGCACAACAAGGTTCTAAGACCTGGATGATCAGCTGTATAATGTTCATGACCTCCTCTCCAATGTCTACAATAGGGACAACCCTAGGAATGAGTGAATGGGATGGCTCATAGGTCATGCATTGCATTTTCGTGCTGCATTTTATGTGTCTATCTATTTGTTCCAATTTTTTAATCAGCTATTTTCTTATTTCAGTCGATTGATTATATCAGTCTTAGCTTCATATTATAGTTTTCATTTCTATTTTTGTTCTGCTATGCTTATATTCGTATCAGGTGCCCTGATACACCCATATGTTAATGCTTTAATGAAAATTTTCATCTTTCCAAAATGATTTATGCATTTACTTTCATTTGATGAATCCAAAGGGGGAGAAAAATGAGTAAAATTGTGTTCAAATTGGAAAACCTAAAATAAATCTGCTGGAATCATATAATACTGCAAACTTAATCTAAAATCTGAAGTTAAATCATATTATTAGTGATAGGGGGAACATATGCATATGTGATATGTATGTATGCTTGTGTGCTTTTGCTTGGTTGTATGTTTGGAATATTGGTATCTTGTATGCAAAAGCTTTTTCCGGTTTCTCAATGGATCTTAGCTCATCAATTTAACTCGAGGATGTTGGCTTCATTAATTCATGGGGAGATTGTTGGCACAAGCAAGCTTGAAGCAAAGAATTGATAAAGCCATGTGCATGAATATCATAGGTGTTTGATGAAGATTGATGAAGATCCACTTGAAGATCATGTTTTTAGTGTCTTAAATCTAAAAATAACATGTTAAATGCAATGGTTTAATGTTATATCATGTTGGTAGGCTATATGACATAAGTTAGATGTCTTGTGTCCCTTAGTGTGTCTCTTTTAATATGTTAAAATGGGTTTTAACAGGTTAAAAGACTTGTTGTATATAGTTTCTGGTATGAATGTATTCAGTCAATTGAATTATTTTTCAATCTACTGATTTCACTTAAGTCAAGTGAAATCAACTGACTGTACGAAAAATTCAATCGACTATTTTCACTTAAATCACACTATATAAGTTGTGTTTTCGCGAGCAGAGGTGCGAATCTGAGTTTTTGTGCATGAAAGTTTGTCATTCTTCTCTGGAAAGCTCTCTCTCTGTAATACAAAGCTGCAACTCATATTTTGAAGATCTTGGTTGATCTTGGAGGCACTTTGGCTTGTGAGTAGCTTGAAGAACACATGTATGGTTGGCTAGGGACAACCACCATCAGGTTTGGATATTCTTGTGCCTTTGGTGGGTTTGCTTGATGTGATTTCAGGTTTGTAAGTGTGATTCTTGTAGGGTGTGTGTCTAGATTTTTGTGTGAGTTAAAAATCTTATGAGTTTTTTTGTTCAAAAGTGTAATCTTGGTGTGTGATTTGTAAAACTTTTGAATATTGTGGAAACCAAGCTCAGATTGTCCTAGTAAACTGGATATAGCTCTGTGATTGAGTGAACCAATATAAAAATAATTGTGCAATTCTCTTTCCCTCATCTCACTCACTTTCAATCTCTTTAAAAACTCAAGAAAACCAAGCAATTTGATGTTTGGTATGATTTATTGCGTTCTTGTGTAATATGAGGTTGTATACTTGTTAAAAATATTGATTGGAACAAGTCTTGTATGTAAAAAATTGTTGTTTGAGTTGAATTTGCGAATTCTGCATTCTGCATATATCTATAGTATTTTTGTCGACTGATTTGTCTTTTTAATCGACTGTTTTATTGCTTCAAGAACAAATTAGTCTGCTGATTTATATTTTAATCGACTGAAAGTGTATTGGTCTGCTGCATTGACATCCAAACTTTGCAGTCCATTAGATTCAATTGAAAAAAGGTTTAAGCTTTCGAAAAAGTTTTATAAAGCCAATTCAATCCCCCTACTTGGCTAAAATCACCATTTCAAAACTAACACAGAAAACCCAAAATTACAACAGAAGATATAAACAACATTTAGGGGGATAATAGTGGTTGCAAACACAAAACTGAGACATTAAATAAGGTAAACAATCTTCAAATTTTGCTTCGATGCTTGGCTCACTTTATCATTGTTGTGCGTTAATTGCATGAATTGCAAATTTTCTTCATCTGATGCTTGCCTGAAATTGTTAATCAGTCAATTAAAATTGGAAAATTGATAAAATAAAGGAGAATTGGGTTTAAGGAAATTGAAATAGAAGAGAAATAAAAAAGAGTTGATTTGTCGCTAGCAAATAGGGGTTCGGTAGTGAACATTGACATTGGGGGAAATGTTGGAGGCAGTTTGAGTTGTTGTTGGAGTAACTTGGGGTTCAGTTATGGAGAAGTGAAATTCTTGCACGAGAGAAAAGACTGTTGCAGTGGCTCTGTTTACACGTTGATGGTGGCTATGATAGCAAACAGTGGCGACATTGGCAAGCATTTCCGACAATGAAAATGTAAGCGCGAACCAGAGGGGGTTGCTATGTATTGGGATTTCGTGATTGAGAAAGGAGAAATGGAGTGGCTAGCACCACTATTGGTGGTGGCATGATGGGGATGGTCTACACCGTCGAAAGTCGAGTCGTTGCTTGCATAACTATAAGTATGAACGTTGAATGGTGGACGCATATGATGGTGTGGATGCGTAGATTGTTGTTGGTGAACAGTGTCGCCGAAGGCCTCATATGGGATGGGCAGCATTGGTGCTTTCATGGTGGCCGTTAGCGGAAGGAAGAAGATGAACTTTGGGTGTTAGTCTCAAAAGCTGGTTTTAATTAGGGTTGGGAGATTCATTTTTCTTCATGCACCTCCATAATTTAATTCACGGACCCCTGCTTTTAATTTGGGTTCTGGTTATTTATTTACTTCATGCACTCCCCAATGTAATAACCCCACACCCCTTACATTAAGTTTTATTTTACCTTATGTACATGCGTTTTCACTAAGTACACACCACACTCCTTTAATTTCTTTTTTTTGGGTAGGATGCGTTTACTTTATGCACCACGTGTTTTCTCTTTATCCACCCCGTTTCCATATGTGTAGTTTTACTCATTGCACCCACATACTCACTTGTGCACTCATATTTTCTATTTCAAATTTTACCATTTTCTAATTAAATCTCACATTTCAAGCACATAATTTTCTAAAATAATAAAATATTTTTAATAAAAATTAAAATAGTTTTTGAAAAATGATAAAAATAAGAATAATAAAATTTAAATTTATTTTCTTTATTTTTTCTTTTAGTGTCTAATCGATCGCTCGCGTCGCACGACACTCCTTTTCAAAAAATAAAAATCATAGAAGTGTTTTGGTGTCTAATTGCCCGCTCACATCACACGACACTCCTTTTCAAGTATACAAATATAAAAAATGTTTTTGGTGTTAATCCGGCTCACGCGTTGCATGACACTCATTTTCAAAAAATGTCAAAAAACAACTTTAAAAAAAAAATTAATTAGACCTTTTTTTTTTGTAAAGAACTACGTAGCTCAGATTTCTCATTTTTAATGAGAATATGTAGGACCAAGGTTTTAACCCTTGTCGAGTCCCTTTCACTCCAAAAATAGTTTTTTCACTATTTTCTTATTTGTGGGAAACGTAAGTATTTAAAATAACCACATCTCTTTTGCAAATTTAATTAAAGGTACCGCCTTTTGACGGGCGCTCTAGGGTGCTAATACCTTCCTTACACATAATCGACTCCCGGACCCTAAATTTGGTTTTCGCAGACTTTATATTATTTTTGTGGTTTTCCAGAATAAACTATGGTAGCGACTTCAAATCTCTATTTTCAAAACAAATTTCTTTTTAGTTCGTCGTCCCGTCGCGATAACGAAATGTAGAAAACATAAAATACAAATAAATCATAACAAGCAAAAAGCACAAGCTAAAACTCAAAACTGGAAATTGAAATGGAAACAAAATTAGAACATTTCATTGCCAAAATCAAAAGGCTTACAAGAGATAAAGAGAGTGCTAAAAATTTAAATGGTGAAAGGAAAGTCTCTTAGTCCAATCTTGGTGTTTGTTTCTAAGTGGGTGAACTAAGTAGAACCACCTAACACACTAGGAAAACCATAATCTCATGAAGGCTACTATTTCGCTCATTAGATGTGGAGAGAACCCTCTTACATTACACTTCCTCTCTCTTCTCATAGGACCACAAGAACACGAACCCTAACCCCCAAACATTTCTCACTCTCGCGCAACCAGGTTCCCCCATAAAAACCTAATTCTCCCTCTTTTAAACCCCTAAGAAAAGAAAAAACAAATTAGAAAAGAAAACCCAAAAATTGCTTAACCATGATCCCTTCGAACCAGAATCGTAGCCTTGAATCCTTTTTCGATGCCCTTCATCAACTTGACTTTTCCTTCTACTCGTTCGTCATGACTCTGCCACGATCACACCTCCATATCAAGTTTCATCCATTCGATTTGCGTTGGCTCCCTTCCTTCATATCAGATTCTCACGCTCTTGATTAACTTCAAACTTGCTCTTCGTCACGTTTGATCGCGCATCAACTAGTTTTGTGCACATCAAGGGTGTTCTCTCTTCGTTCTTTCAACGGCAAGGGATCTACCAAGCTTTTAGAGAGGGAAACTCAACACTGCCTTTGGTTTGACTAGTGGCCTCTCTGTAAATAAGCAAAAATTAGAGGTAAGGTTCAACTTACAAATTAGCAAAGATAAAGGATGTCTTGGCAAAGCAAATTTATTATAAAAAAAGGAGATTCTAAGGGAACATAACTATTGACAATAAAAGACAACTAAAACACTCTTTTTACCCTACTTTTATGAAAATAAGATTTTCCTAAGCAAACAACAAAACTAATTAATTAAAGATGCAAACTTATTTATTTAAACTAAAAAGAAAGTTTTAGAAAGGAAAAATAACCAAAAATAGGATGTTATCCATCATGCAACATAGTAGACGATGTCAGCATAAAGTCATGAATCTCCCCTTCGACATGAGATAATTTATGTCATTTGCAACAATCTCCACTTCAACATTTGCCTTGTTGGAAACCGAACTCGTTAACTTATTATGATGTTAATTGTTGGATTGAATGTTTACTATTATGTAAAAAGTTATAGTCAATTGTTAGAGTACAATTCTTTCCACTTTACAATGTAGTAAATCATGTTCCGCACTTATTTGGTCAACTCCAATTATTCACCCTTATTTATTGCTTTTGAATATGATTATGTTTTGAGGTATTGGAACCAAAGCTTCTTTCATCATGTGTCACGATCATGACAAAGGTTTTTTTTCCTAATATTGAGCATATTTGCAAGAGGAAGTATTCTATTTTCAGGTATCCACACGACATGAAGTCCTTTGGTGTTAGTATCACTACAAAAAAAATGATACTTAATGAGTGTTATTTTGCGAAGGTTATAAAAATGCCCCACAAATTAACATAATTTAGGATGATCTTGTGGGTTGTCTAAAATGATAATAATATTGAAGGTTTTAATTCTTGTTTTAAGAGGTTCATGGCCTACACAAATTATAATCCATTTTTACTAAGGCACATGAGTGGCAAGTTAAAGTTTTTTCCCACTTTGTTAACTTTTTGGCAAGTGTACCAATTCGTTACAAGTAGTAAAATGGAAGTCCAAATATCGTTTTCCCAAGGGATATGTGTTTGCTTGTCTAATTGTAATTATTTACTAATTTTAGCAATGATGACAACATTAAAGATTGATTTAATTCAAGATAAAAGTGCAAAATTACTAAACACTAAAGTTATGGAATAATTTAGGAAAGACTTCACCAAGGTTGGATTTCATGAACCATACTAACACAATATTTCCTACACAATCTCTCTATCTAGCTCAAACATCCACATCATAAGCATACTAGCCCTAATTCTTTAGAAGCAAGTTCTAAGTCAATGTGCCAAAACATTAATTCCTTAACTATTTTAATTCACGACTTCCATTAAGATTCGATGTCTAGAATGACCTAGAGATTACATCTATTCCTAGAACCCAATCTCATGGTTGTTCTATCCAAGGTTAAGTTCCAATTCATTTCCCAATGATTAGATACAACCAAATAGAAAAGATTTCCATCATGCACATTAATAATTGAGATAAAACATATGAACAAAGACAAAGATTACATTGCATAGGAAAATTACAGAGAGTACAAGTTCATTACATCCAACCCCAATGAAAGAGGAGTTTAGTCACTCCTAAGCATCTAGTTCACAAAAGATAGATGAAATTTACGGAATGAATGAAGTAATTTGAGTTCTTCTTGCCATAGAATGGCCTTTCCCATGTTTTATTTTGGCTTTGCTGCGTTCCCACACACCAGCCCACCAGTTTCGTGTAACTTTCGAAACTATAACCACTTTAGAAAATCATCTTCTCGTTGGGCGAGATGACTTTCTCGCTGGGCGACCTGGCAATCTCGTTGGGCAACTTGGCATGCTCGCTGGGCGACACGGTCTTGACAGTACAACCTCACTTCTCCTCCAATCCTTCACTTTCCTATACAATAATCTCCAATAAAAGACAAAATATACCTAACCTAAAAACACCCTAAGACTTCCCACAAAACACATGAATGAATATAATTAAGAGGTCCAATCAAACATAAATAATAAGTATTTTTCATACTTATCACACTTTTATTTCATTTTCAACTTTCCCTCTTAGCGTGTTTGTCTCACGTTTTCATCTCATGTTTTCACCTCCACAAAGTTTCATTCACATTCCCCTTTGATGTTCATATTTTTGAACCCTAAACACAATTTGAGGTCCCCTTTCTTTGATTGAAAAAGTTTGAAAATTTTTCAACTGGATTCAACTACCCAAGTAGTGGTGGACGATGAAGGCATGGTGATGGGAGGCAGTTGAATCATTTAGAGTGTTCGACCCTAAAGACACGGTGGGTCCGTGGCTTCGATGTTGGAGTTGATGGCTCTGTTGAACACTACAAGGGTGAGGGAGTTGGTCCACTAAAATAACTTAGCAAGTTCACGAAAACCTCATATTTGCATATGTTTATTGATCATCTGAAACTTCAATGATTCATGTCTATGTATAAGTAAAGGTGGTGTTTAAAGATCTATGTAAGTTATTAATATGAAAACTTTAACAATTTTAACACAATATGTTTAAAGAAATTAATCTAGAAAAGTTATTAAAAACATCCAATTCTTGAACATTTGTGTTTAAGATTTTTGTGGGTAATAGTTTGATGGCGATGTATTCTGTGTGTGGGGATGTTGTTGTTGCTTAGTACGTGTTTGATGAAATTCCTAAGTTGAGTGCAGTGTCTTGGATTATGATGATCTCAGGGTATGAAAAGATGACTTTCTTCACATTCTCTAGCCTTATTATCTTTCATTTTCCTGCATTTTTAGTTTATACCCTTTTAAACAATATTTAGTGAGTGGTAAAGTGAGTTAATGATTTGGTCACATTCATTGAGTGAGGGTTGACATTGGACAAGAAGAACGAAAGTTTGGCTCATAGCAACGGTGCCTTTGAGCATTTGTTTAAGTACTAGTTTGTTAGACATGTATGCCAAAAGTTTAAGTAATATTAAAGGGAATAAAGCAGGTTTAAGAATCCTTAACAGTTTCATAGTTTTTCGTCCTTGTTCTCTTTACCAATTATATTGTTTTATGTCTCCATTTCTATCCTTCAAGGTATCCACATAATTGTGTATTTGATTTTCTAGTAAGTACAAATGCAGGCTAAGAAAAAATCAATGATTTGGCAATATGAACAAGTATCATTGTATTATCACAAGTATATTCAGCACAACTGTAATACAAACATTAAAAAGTTAGACTGCTTTATTTCATTCATGTGGTGGCATTGCATAGTTTTTTTTTCTTAAGAAACTTATGTTATTTTAATCAACATGTATCAACTTTTACTGACAAGTTTGAACATAATTTTAAAGCTATTGAAATACTTTGCTTGGTTTGATGTGTAAACTATCTTGATTGATTGTTTTGGGGGTCTTATCCATATCTGACTCATTGTACTTTTTACACACCTTGTCTTTTGGTATTTTATGTCCTAAGAAGGTCAACTTAGTTGTTGCTCTGGTTGGTTGCATGCTTGTTAAAGATGCATTAATGCAATTGGAATTGACAATAAAACGAGTAGCAAAAATTGTTTACCAGGCAATAACATTAAGTGTCTTTTATTCTCACCTCATTGGACAAGATTGCAAATATATTGTTTTAATTTCTTTCATAGTTCCTTCGTGAATGCATCAAAGTTTAATAATCTTTTTCCTCAATATCTTTTCCCCTCCTCAACTCATTTACATTTTTACTCTTATGTTTGCATGCTATACAATTTTAATTACAGTAATTTATGGTTTTAAATGATAAAATTGGAGCATGGTTTTTTAAAATATCATTTAGATGATTCTGAAATCACACTTATGTTTAGTTAACTAAATAATGGCTTACATAGTTTTATGTTTACTTTGTAATTTGTTGTGTTATTGTTTTCTTCTTATTCTTGCAAATCACACTTGTGTCATTGATTATTTCACCTTAACAATTTTCTTTTATCATTTTAGCAAACTAGTGATGCAAGTGAGTCTCAGTCTTATATGCGTACAAGAGGATCAACTGTTGTTAACAATATTTAATGTGTTTATGATATTTTTTGGAATAAAATTATATTTAGTCTAATATGGATTTTGAGTAATTATGGATTAAGTTGTAATTACACTTCAATTTAAATTACTTTTATGTTTCTATGCTGATTTTAAGAATGGAATGTTTTAAAGATATACAACTTTTATAATTTAATACGAATTTTACACCTTTATTACAATGTTGCCATTTGGAAGTTACGAATATGCATTATTAATTTACATATCCAAGTCTCACGCACGAAACTCCTGATAATGAATAAAAACTAAAATAACAAGAAATTTAATCATGACTAAGTTAAAACCTTTATATTGTTCAAGTTTTAAATTTCATATGACATTGAATCTTATTTTATTCAATTAATGTTATTGAAAAATACGTTACACTATTCTTTACATTGTTCGTTCATAGAAAGACATTTGATTTATTTTAGAAAACCATTTTATTTTTACATTCTCAATGTGAGAGCAATTGTTTTTTTCTAAAACATAATAGTTTGAATGTAATTGATTTTTCTTTTTACTAATATTTTATAATCTTTTACTATATTTTTGAAGAATATAAATAATTTTATTTATATTTTTAATGCTTTATTAGTTTTACTTATACAACATATTTTTTGTTTGGTTATCATTACAAAATTCTAACTTTTAAATCAATGTTAACATTTAAATTTGTGAATTGCAACACATTCAATTCTTTACCATTGAACAACAAGTTTGATTGTTTAAAACATTTTATGTTTTCATTTTGGATAATAATTTTGTTTCCGAACTTTGTAAAATTTTGAAAACTTTTTTTTTCCTTTATTTGTTTTCACTTTTTATTTAAAGTTGAGTTTCATGTCTTTATCATTTCTTAATCTATCGTTCTTTTAGTATAGATTCTTTATCCTATTCGAGAACATCTTAAAAGTCTGATGAGTTAATATGATATTAAAATAAGGTATAGATCAAATAAAAAGACACACCAAGTAACTTAGGGATGTTGGTTCTAATTTTCAAACTACTTTGCCTAATCCCACATCGAAAGTTTTAGTGGTTGAAGTAGGAAGAATACACTACAAAAGTGAGATGTGTGATACCTTAGAACATACTTACCTGGACGGGGTCAATAGATGATCATGAAGGTTTATGGCCTAGGGTAGTGACTTTCATTGCACTTGGAAGGGGTGCTCCTCTAAGGTCTGTCCCAGTGACAGAGCCTACGTCATAATTTGTGGCAGTGGGGTTTGCGTTCGCGCAACCCTTTCTAATATCAAGTTAAAATTTTAACTTCCATGTTTGGAATCTAATTTCATATTTTTGGTTGAGATGTTTCCATTATTATGTCTTTATGATCGTGTTGTTTATTTTTTAATAAAGGTGACTATAAGAATCATTGCAAAAAAGATATTACGTGTTTGAATCACAACACATAATATTGTGCTAGTTATTCTTGAGAAGAAAACAAAAGGCATCCATGATTAGAAATTCTTTATTATTATAATCTAGGGCAATATTCTTACGGGAAAGTTGAGAAGAAAGTAAAAATGTGTTAAAAAACTCTAGGACCATAGGCCACAAACATTTGCATGAGGTGGGATCATAATCCCTAATCAACTCACAAAGTGAAATGTATCTTGATAACTAAACAATTAAACAAATAACATAACAAAACCTCATTAGCACAACAATCTTAACTCACGACAAAGCAATCAAGAATTTGAAAACTAATACCATTACAATTTATTACGAATTTTATACCTTTCATAATAAGGCACTTTGGAAGCTACGCATATAAATTATTAATTTACATCCAAGTATCACACACGAAACTCTTGATACTGATCAAAACTTAAAATAACAAAAAAGTTAATAATGACTAAGTTAAAACCTTTATTTTTTTCAAATTTTAAATTTCATCTTACATAAAATCTTATCATATTTAATTAATTTTATTGAAAAATACATTACACTATTCTTTATATTATTCGTTCTTAAAAAGGCATTTGATTTATTTTAGAAAACTATTTTATTTTTACTTTCTCAGTGTGAGAGTGATTTTTTTTTCTAAACCATAATTGTCTGAATGTAATTGATTTTGCTTTTTACTAATATTTTATAATCTTTTACTATATTTTTGAAGAATATAAATTATTTTATTTATATTTAAAATGCTTTATTAGTTGTACTTATACAATATCTGTTTGGTTATCATTACAAAATTCTAACTTTTAAATCAACGTTAACATTTATATTTGTGAATTGCAACACATTCAATTCTTTACCATTGAACCACAAGTTTGATTTTTTAAAACATTTTATGTTTCAATTTATGATAATAATTTTTTTTCTACTTTCAAAACTTTTTTTTTCTTTATTTGGTTTCACTTTTTATTTCAGGTGGAGTTTATCATTTCTTAGTCTATCGTGCTTTAAGTATAGATTCTCTATCCTATTCGAGAACACCTTAAAATTCTGATGAGTTATTCTTGTATAAGTATAAATAGTAAAACTAATATAATAATCAAACAAAAAACGGTTGTATAATTACAAGAAGAATTTAGATACCGATTTTAATATATTTTTTTGTGCTAACCATAAAATAGTTGTGAAATATCAAGATCAAATTTAATGACCATTATATATTAAAAGGAACTATTTTTAATTATAAAACTTGTTTATATTTTTATTTTCAGAAAAAAGAAACTCAATTGCTTCTTTAATATGATATTAAAATAAGGTATAGATCAAATAAAGAGACACACCAAGTAACTTAGGGATGTTGGTTCTAATTTTCAAACTACTTTGCCTAATCCCACATCGAAAGTTTTAGTGGTTGAAGTAGGAAGAATACACTACAAAAGTGAGATGTGTGATACCTTAG
>Ga0209589_1008328_pt1 | contig 16218 bp, 9 predicted proteins | sample CowpeawhiteBW_FD_187525 | JGI IMG/M metagenome (GOLD analysis project Ga0209589, IMG submission 187525) | Root nodule microbial communities of legume samples collected from California USA - Cow pea white BW (SPAdes) (version 2) | ecosystem: Host-associated > Plants > Roots > Nodule | place: USA... | reverse complement strand
AAAAAAAAAATATATATATATATATATATATATATATATATATATATATATATATATATATATATATATATAATACACTAAAAATATGACGGAACTATTGCCATATTAAAACTATTCGTCAACAAAATATGACAGTACTATATTATAATGGTACTTTGACACTAATGTCAAATGGAAGTCAAAACTAAAAACGATGTCAAAATAACTATTTTTCCATTATGATGAATCAATTTCATCCTATTTTTCTGACTAGTAGACAAAGCAAGGAAAAAGAGAAATTAAAGGTCTTGTAAAAGAAAAAAAAAAGAGCTTTAAGAGCAATACTAGGTTTTGGTCCCATCATACATAAATGATAGCCTACTTTTTTTGACTGTTCAACAACTACAGGACGGTTTACACTATAACTATAAGCATTTTTTTTCTTCTCAAGCGTATCATCTTCTTCAATTTGTATGTACAATTGGAGGTGGTGATTTGTAGAAGAAAAATAAACTATATTAATGTTTGTGAATGTGTTTAGGATCAAATTATTGGAAATAAGTTTATTTCTAAATATTTCAAAATTTTCAATATTGTTAGATGTTTTTATCGTGGATTTGTGTATAAGTGGCAAGATCCAAGTGATAATTTGAATGTTCTTGATGACTAAAATAGAATTCCTTATTGTTCCAAAAGGAGAAGATTCACCTACTAAAAGTTCACTAATATTGAAGTCACAGAGAGATTAGATCTTTTAGAGTAAAAAATAGTGAGTATATGAAAGTGTGTATTTCTTGGTGAAATACTATGTGTAGGGCTTTTTGGACCTTGAATCCATGTAATAAAACAGACAATGTAATATTAACCAATATCAATAAAATAATAAGTTACCTTAAATAAATAACAACAATAATAATAATTTGCACCCTACTTGATATACCGAATATTATGTAGATATATGGTATTAAGAAATATAACAACGTAATCAAACTATCAAGATTAGTCACATATAATGTTAATATAGGAATATTTGCATAAAGAAATATATCTCAGAATATCTTTCAACCACTTTAGGTCAATAAAGCTAAATGGGCCTTATTGGACTGCATCACTTAGCATATTTGTTGGGTCGGGTATGTGCATAAGCCCCCTAGTCTTGGGAGTTTGATTCTCGTTTAAGGTGTGTTTGTTGCAACGCTGATTGGCCTCTTGGCAGAGTTGTGGCATTCTTTTACAATGTTGTAGGTGGGTAGGACATTTGGTCATATTGTACGTGGTCATCTTTGACCTTGTAGGTAGATTGGCTGTTTAGTCGAATCGTATGTGGATTAAGTGAGTTGGCTCACTAACCCGTATAAAAATAAGATTTTTTTTTAAATCGTATTTGTAACTTTTTTCTTCTCTTTTTTTTATCTATTGCAGAATAATGGCTATAAAAAAATTGGTGATTTATGAGATGGATGTTATGCTACAGAAACAAACAAACAAAATAAAAAAAGCTATGCTATTTAAAATAAATTAATTTTCGCATCAATGATATGGTTAATAAGTTCTACAATTTGTACAATGTCGACCACCACCGAATGGGCGGCAGCAACGTCCATCGAATGGGCAGCACCAACGTAGACCACCGTTGTCGCAGAACGACCGACCACCACCTATTGGCACCACCACGATGAACACGAATGACAAAGAAGGGAAGCGTGAGTGGGTATATGCACGTCGAAAACAAAAATGAGAAGAGGATTAGGGATTATGTTTTCTGATATGAATATTAAGTTATTAACTTAACTTTAAAATAATTAATTTTATTAAATTAGGATTTTTTTTAATACAGGTAGGTTGGTGGGTCAGCTCATTCTAATTCGGCTCAAACTTGCATAGTCTGTGGGTTAAGTGAGCTCAACCCGTTTTGACTCATAACAAAAAAAGAAAATTATTTTTTCAATCTGACTCGATTCGAACCCGTAGTGAACTAGGTTAACTCATTGATTTCGACACATCGACATCTCAAACAAAAATCGCCTTTGACTAGCATGACATCAACATTGTTGAAGAAGCCGTGCTCTTCTTGTGCGACTTTATCTTTAAAATTTGTTTCTCAACTTCTTTAAAACGATGTCAATGAGACACGACTTAACCTTTTCGGTAATTATTTTAAAACCAAACTAGATTAGTAATTTCGAAACTAAATTAACCTGCATTTGTAGAAAAACCATTTCTAATTATATTTAGGATTTATATTTGAAGTCTCTAATATGGAAGTGCACCAACAACTTATGAATATGAAGAACATATATATGATAACCACAAACATATATTTGTCTTTTATTCTAGAAAAAAGCTAGACTAATATCCATTGATGTTTAAGTGTCCTTTAACTGGCAAGAACTTGACAAAATCTGATTGCGTTGTTTATCCTTGTTTCAATTCTTAGGGCTGTTTTCTGGAGATATTGGTACTGATTTTTCCCATGAGTAAGAGTTTTTACGATAATGTGCATACTTAAATATATGTGAAATTACTACAAACAGAACCAAACACGTACTATCACTAAAATTGAAGCCACCCAACACCAAAAGAAGGAAACATCACAACAATCCACACTAAAACCATCTTCACTCCCAGAAAAAAGAAATTAAATGATCGTTTATATTCAAACCACACACCAAGATAGGAAACAAGGAACCATAACGGTGCACTCCCTCGGAGAATACAAATGTAGCGCGTTACCGTTGGAAGTCTAGAATTCACGAGTGCTAGTGGATCCCTGTTTGCGACCGAGAAGAGCTGAGATAATGGGATTGTTCCTACTAGTTTTTCGATCTGATAGAGAAGAGAGAGCAGTAATGGGATTGTTCCCACCAGTTTGCCCCTCTAATAGAGAAGAGGGTGCGGTAATGGGATTGTTCCTACAACGCTTTGGTCGAGAAGAGGGTGAGATTATGGGATTGTTCCTATTAGTTTGCCGCTTTGATCGAGAAGAGGGTGAGATTATGGGATTGTTCCTATTAGTTTTCCGCTTTGATCGAGAAGAGGGTGAGATTTTGGGATTGACCATAATATTTTGCTGCCCATTTCCGTAGTTGTTGGCGTAGCCTTCATTTCCTTGCACATTACTGTTATCATTGCTAGAGAAATAGTTCCCCATAGCGTGCAAGTGGTGGAAGGGCTCTTTTACACCCCTCTACTTATGCTATTAGCGGTATTCATCTTTATAATTTCACTCCCACACACTTTAACACAAAATTAATTAATATTTTCTTTCGGATATAGGGCCAAGCACCTATCTCCAACACTCAAGTTACTCTTAAGTCCTTTTATCCGATGTTCTCCTCAGCTAGCTTGTTTGATTCTTTCTCCTATTCAAAGTCTTTCTCTTCTCCAATTCGGTGGATCGGGCGATCGGGATACCTGTCTAAAAGACTCCGATGTTTAAATCAGTTTTAAGTCTGATCGGGATGTAACAATTTAGTTAAAGATCTTTACCAACTTACCTTGGGCGGCCTCTATTTATAGTTTTTGGTATGCGTCTGTGATTAGGATTTCTTAATCACGATCCAATTATTTTTTTAACTTGATTACTGACTTGTTTTACTTTAATTCCTTTAATTCACTTTTAACTTACTGATCCAGTTTTGTTGTGGCCGCCCGACTGGCTGGTTGTGCGGCCTGTCGGTTGTTCTCATTAATGAGGATCTCCACAGAGGTGGAGACAAAGTTCAAATGGAAATGAATGCAGTGGGTGTTTGGTCGTAGGCACCCTTAAATCATTCAGGAGAGATTGTCACATCAACGTTCCAAGGAAAGGTCTGTCTGTAACGGGCGGCCTGCGACCACTTATCCTTGACCCGCCTGACCGATGGTTCGATATTGGATCATACGGTACATATTCTTATAATAATATTAGAAGAAGAGGATTCGTATGTTCCTCTCTTGTAAGAAAAAATATTCTTTAACACCCACTTTCTTTATCTGTACTTATTTTTGAAAATTATTTTTCATAATAAAATATTATATTAAAATAATATTAATAATAAATATACATACAATGTTATAATAAAATATTAATTTATGAATTTTAATTTAAATGTAAAGAATGAAGTCTCACCCATCTTATAAATATTAATTTAATGTTAGCCTTCATTTTTGACTTTTCAACAACTAAAGACAGTTTTTCCTTCTGAGATGGGTCATCTTCAATTCTTATGTCCCCGAAGGTGGAGACAGGTAGAAGAAAAAAATAAACTATTTTAATGTTTGCTTGTATTGTTTTAGAGGAAAAGAGGGTTTATCCCATTATCCTTCTAGGGAGAGAAGAGGAAGAGAGGATAGGTAATCATTTTACCAATATAAAAATATGTCATAATTTAATATATAAAAGTCGTATTAGTATATACTTTAGTTTCACATTAATATTATGCACGTTGTAAATATTGTTTTATATCAATATAAGTATATACCATCCCATTAAACAAAAATATATATATATATATATATATATATATATATATATATATATATATATATTCAGGTTAGCAGCCTCATTATAAGACTATATACCCACAAATTTAGAGTTAGCAGTCTCATGAGGCTAGGATATTTTATTAATATGTTTAGTATACTATTATTGCTCTTATATCTCACTCTAAAGATAAGTTAAAAAAAATAAAGAAAAATCTAGTTTGAAGAGATAATTACGATATTATCAAAGAAAATATGAAATATATTTTCTTCTTGCTTTAAAAACTAACTTCAAGCAAAGTATATATGAAGAACAGTCTCTCTCTTAAATTGTCTAGGAGGAGACGATCAACAAACTAACACTTACAAGCTATGATCTTTAAATGTACCATCGCATGGTAGTCACACATATAACTTCAATTTAATCATTAATGATTATGCATATCATGACTTCTATTTATAAATATTCTCGAAAGGATTGGTGTAGATTATGTGTTGTTATTTATCTTTTTGTCAAACATTTTTCAAAAACATGTTTGAGTTTAAGTGGATAATGTTTTTTTACCACTAAACGTGTTACGTGAAGAACAACATTATATTTGCAACTTCTTTTGTTGTCACCACCATATTGAGCATACATATTCAAATATGTTTTTTAATGTTGTCACCACCATATTGAGCATACATATTGAGCATACATATTGTATAAATCATCCTTGGGATGCAATGAGTCAACTCTCATAACTTGTACAAGTTATTGTAATTTCTAAAAATGTGTAAAACATTAAAAAAAGAAAGAAAATTCCTTTAGTTATAAAAGAAATAAAGGGTACAAGGGATGATATGGTTGTTTGCACATGTTGAATTGGAATGTTCAGTGATCATGTGAAAATTCAATTTTACTATGTGAAATTGTATTTGTTGTTTCATTGATAATTTAACATTTTCCACAAGTTGGAACAAGGTAAATATCAATCATGCTTAGCTTGAAAATGAATGGAGTGAAAACCGGTGGACCTATCACTTTTGTAATCAATTAAGTTGTTCTTTGGATAAAATTGATAGTAAATGAAAAACTCCCTTTTGAAGCTGGAACAAAAATGACAATCAATCTCTAAATACTTTGTTCTTGGTAACAATGTGTAGAGCACTTTAATTATCATAAGGATAAGTCCACTAGAATAAGTGATGTATAGGTCATGTAAAATATTAGCAGTAGAGAGTGTTTTTCATTATTTAGGAATGAAGGTTCGTTATTAAAATCTTATTTTCTTTTCCACAAATGTTACTAATATTTCAATTTTAAATCTTTGAAATAACATTGTTAGGGGAAATCACATGTTGAGATATTTTCTATTTTTGTCTTAAAAGATATCTTAAAGGATAAAAGGAGAAGATGCATTTAAATTATCTTTAACATTAACTGTGAAACCAGTGCAGTGAAACAAGCTTGTGTTCTATCCTATGTGATATTAGGAAATAGTTTCATAAATATTTTTTAGGAATAATGCGCTTACTCAAATATATATTAAATAAGCATATAAACAAAACCCAACACTACTAGCCTTTAAAATAAACCATACCTCATTATTCAAAGGAGAGAAGAGACTTTAAATGGTAGCCTTTTCTTTTCTGACTTTTCAACAAACAGAGGATAATTTAACTATAAATTTATCTTCTTTAGCTTTTAATTTTTCTTCTGAGATGGACCTTCTTTAATTTATTGAGTCTACTTGCTAAAGGAGGAGAGAGAGGTTGAAGAAAAAATAAAGTATTTTAATCTTCAGAGTGTTTTGGGTGCGCGGTCTTGCACCATTATAAGAGAGACAACTAAACAATCAAATGTTTTAGCGTATCTAATTATTACATTTGAAATTAAGGGGTAGAAAATTTATCCCATGATATTTTTGTTTTTGGCGGGAAGACGAAAATATAGGATAGATAATACTCATGTAATTCCAATCATTTTAGTAATATAAAAATACGTCATACTTTTATTTATAAAACTCAGATTAATATACAGTTTCACACGTGCTGTAAATATTTTTTATTTTAATATAAGTATGTCATTTCCAATACTCAAGAAAAATTTAGACAGTCTCGTTATGAGAGTATGTAGACACACACAAATTTAAGGTTAGCAGTCTCATTATGAGAATACGCAGACAAAGTTAACGTTCGCTGTCTCATTTTGAGACTAGAGTTCGCTCTCTCATTTTGAGATCAGAGTATTTTATAAATATAAAGTTAGTGCTCTACCTCATATAATAAGATAAGAGAAAGTATAAAATATAATGAATAAAATGGATAATGATATTTTAACTCACTCTTTTTTATTCATTTTTAATTCATCTTTCTTATTATCTTTAGATTATCGTATCACATCATTATAAAAAATTAAAATAAATAATTTAATAGTGATGAAAATGGTTGGACCACTACCAGAGAGAAAAGAAAGGCTGACCCTATTAAAAAAGGATAAGAAATGGGCCAAAATGAATTAAAAAAAATAGATTAAAATATTATTTTTCAAACATAATAACAGAGGAAAAAAAACTGAGTAAACTGCCAAAAACTGAAAAGAAAAACAAATTGTGTCATTGTGCATTTTTGACATGTGTATATATGGTTGTACGATTGAGTGTGGGATGTAAGATTAAAACGAGGATGAATGATCCTCTTCTTCGTCATTTAGCCTCCTAAACAGGGACAATAAAAGGAGGGACGGATGCATTTCGCTATTCTGTATTTATTTTTACAGAAAAAGTTTATTTTATTTTCACAACAAAATTTAACGAATATTAAATTTTTCTTTCATTCTTATTTTTATTGGATAACAAATGTATTTAAGTATCCATATCTCTATCTATTTTTTTACTATTTTAATATTAATTAATTAAATTTTATAAAATAATAAAAAATTATGATAAAAAAAATATAATATTATCAAATATTCACTATTAAGAGATGATTCTTTATTCGATATAAAAAATTTAGAAAGAAATTATAATTATATACATTTCAAATTAGAATACCAAATAAAATTTCATGAAAACCAAAATATTTATTAAATTCGCAAACATTAATAAAATCTAGTTGATAAAATTTAAAAATACATTTTTTAAAAGTATTAAGGGAAAATAAATATTCAAATTAAAATATGTTTTAAATGTCTATTTACTTCTATTTTTTAATTCCAATTAATATCTTTTTTATACACTAATAAAAGTTATAATACATCACTTTATCAAAATCACGCAAAGAATAAATATTAAACTAATAATAATAAATTTTAAACATAGATTTTGTATCTTTTAAATTTCAATATAGGTTGGATGATGATAAAAAAAATCATTGCAATTATATTAAATTTTTATATTATAGTAAGTCAAATTTACTTATGCAATTATAGTGACAAAATTATAATATGATTGATAATGAGTTAGAAAATAAAAAAATTATATAAAATATATCAAAGTAGTATTCTACATGAAAAAAATAAACAATAAATAAAAATATTAAAAAATTATCAAATGTGTGTCTTAGAAACAATTTGAGAAATTATTGAATAAAATCGCACAAAGAAAAACAAAGGTATAATTAATTGTATAAGAAGATGAAAAATACATATTTAAGAAAAATTTTCAAATATCAACATAGTGGTTGAAAAATAAAGAGAATTGTTATAGCGAAACAAAAAAGTTCTTTAAATGAAACAAAAACTAATAGAGTAAAGAAGATAAATTTTTTATATTACCTAGTAAAAGAAAGGTTTATGCTATTACACACTCATGTGAAAGGAAAATATACAATGACTAAAAATATTAAACAAGAATAGAAATATTCAAATGTAAGACATAAAAAATATTTAATTGACATACATCATTTGAACATAATTACGTAAAGGTTATGATAAGATGAAAAATATATTAGAGACGCAAATGAATTTCATGATAAACTAAACAATTAGAAGAAATAAAAAATAGAAATTGTATAGTAACACACACACACACACACACACACACACACACACACACACACACACATATATATATATATATATATATATATATATATATAAGGTTACTTATTTAACCATGAATATTTTAATAATTAAACAGGGACAAGGATATGACAAGAACAAGTACTATGACGGGTATCGGGATGGGGATGAGGCAGATATGTACATCCTCATATTCATCCCTATACCCAATTGAAAAAAGTAGATATGTACATCCTCATACTCATCCCCGTACCCAATTGAAAAAAGTCGGGATTTCGTATACCCATACCTAGTCAATGTGAGGATTCCTGTCAAAACGAGGACGGGTTCCGGCAATACCCATGAGGACGAGTTTATTTGTCATCCCTACTCCTAAACTAGAGGTTTCAAATATGGAAAGATTGGATTAAAACAACTTCATGAAAACAATTCTAGTAAATATGTCTATTAGTTTTTTATCAATAATATATATATATATATATATATATATATATATATACACACACACACACATATATATATATATATATATATATATATTTATATATATTCTTTTTTCTTCAAATCTTAATCAATATTTTTTAGAGTCAAAATAATATACTCAAAATTTATATATTTAATTAGTGTCACTAATACAATAAAAAAGAATACATAATTTAGAATAAAGAAGATTATAAAAGAAATCATACATATTTAGAGGATTGTCCTTTATTGGTTGAGATTCTTAAACTCAAATAATTAAAACTCAAATTTTCTACTATTTCTTTCTCAACGTAAATAATCATATCGTCGACAAGAACTTTAAGAGAGGGCTCCTGTAGTTCTAATTGAACAATTGAATCATTAGTATAATGATTCAGAATATATGAATAAGTTGAATATGTCTCGTTTTGATCTTCACGACTAAATTATTTTTTTATCACTTAAAAAAATGATTCTATTTGTTTATTCTTCATCAATATACTTATATAAAAAAAAATCAAGACTACAAAATAATTCATCATAATCTAATAAAAACTTGAGAGAGATAAATACTAAAAGAAAAATCTATGATAATCAATTCACAATTAAAAATCGGTTATGAAAAAAATACATAATACACTATTTTTTCTTCTATATTCATAAAACATGAATATAAAAGACTCATGAGATAAAAAATAATGTTAATAATTAAATTAATATTTCATTATCAAGTGAGAGAAGAGAGAGTTACTTTTTTTTTCTTCAAGAATACGAGAGAACATATGAGAAATGAGAGTAGAAATAATAAGTATTTTTCTATTCAGAAACAAAATAAAACAGCTAAGAGTGGGAGACGAGAACAATACGTGAAAAACTCAAAAGACAATGAGAGACAAAATAAAAAATATCTTAATTATTTTTTTTTTATTTTTAATTATTTGGTTTTGTATTATTTTATTTATTAACATTAAATGTTGTGTTTTATAAAAGAAATAAAAAGATATTTAATTTTATTATCGTCAATTTTCAATATACTACATATAATTTAAAAAATTTAAAACTTTTTCGCTGCATATTGTCGCAATCGAAATCACGACAGGAGGACGAATCAAAAATAAAACTTGAAAAAACAGAGTTTGGAGTCGCCACCATAGTTTATTCTAGAAAATTACGGGGAAAATAGAAAAGATAAGACGAGGACTGCAAAAACTAGATTTTCGGTCCAGGAGTCAGTTACGTGTAGTGAAGATGTTAGTATCCTATAGCTTATGTCATAAGACGGTATCTATAATTAAATGTTTAAAAATCATGTGGTTTTCAAAATAGTTAATTTGCTCGAAAATAATAAAACACTGTTAAAAAAAATAAACAAAACTATATATTTTTATTTTTGGGCCCGATAAGGATATACCTCGTTCCTACATATTTCCATTCAAAATGGAAAATCAAGGACTCTGGCCTTGAGTGATGTGCTACATGTGTCCTCTATCAGAGTTAATTTAATATCTATAGCATTATTGGGAAAAGTGGGGGTTAAAGTGTCATTTGAATTTGACAAGATTGTAATGACAAAATATAATGTTTTTGTGGGGAAGGGATATTGTGAACAAGGTCTCTTTGTACTCAATATTTCAGAAATTATAAATGAATCATGTTCTTCTGCTTATATCGTTGACTCATATGATATATGGCATGCTAGATTAGGACATGTGAATTCCTCGTATGTTATGAAATTGCAACGACTAGGATTAATTAATATGCGTGATAAACAAAGTGGAAAATGTGATGTATATGTAGAATCCAAAATAACTAAGAAAACATGTTATCATATAGAACATCAAACAAAATTGTTAGGGTTAATTCATACTGATCTAGCTTATTTAAAACAAACCATGTCAAGAGGTGATAAAAATTATTTTGTAACCTTTATAGATGATTATTCTAGATACACCAAAGTGTACTTAATCAAACGTAAGGATGGAGCTTTTGATGTGTTTTTAACTTATAAAGCAGAAGTAGAAAATCAATTGAATAAGAAAATTAAGAGGATTAGATTAGATAGAGGTGGTGACTATCTTTTATTTAATGACTTTTGTGAAGAAGGTATTATCCATGAAGTAACCCCACCATATTCACCTTAGTCTATTGGAGTAGTTGAGAGGAAAAATAGAATTCTTAAGGAAATGATGAATGTCATGCTTATTAGTTTTAGTGCACCTGATAACCTTTGAGGAGAAGCCCTTCTTACTACATGTTTTTTACAAAATAGAATACCTCATAAGAAAACGGGTAAAACTCCTTATGAGTTGTGGAGAGGTTATCAACCTAATCTTAAATATCTAAGAGTGTGGGGGTGCCTAGGTAATGTTACCTGATCATAAGAAAAGGACAATAGGCTCTAAAACCTCTGACTATATGTTCTTAGGCTATGTTGAACATAGTGCTACCTATAGGTTTCTTGTTCTTAAAAGTGATGTGATTGAACATAATACTATTGTGGAGACAAAAAATGTTAAGTTTTTTGAACATATATTTCCTTTAAAGGTTAGTGATACAGCTGAATATCCTATAGATAATAATAATGATGCCATTTGTGAGGGTTTAAGAAGAAGTAAAAGACAGAGGAAGGAAAATTCTTTTGAAGATGACTTTTATACCTATCCAGTTGAAAATGATCCAACAATTTTTTTAGAGGCTACTAGTGCTCCTGATGCAAAATAATAGGATAAGGCTATTAGGATTGAAATTGAATCAATTAAGAAAAATAATACTTGGACCTTAGTAAATTTGCCTAAAAGAGCAAAACCCATTGGTTGTAAGTGGATCTTTAAGAAAAAGTATCACCCTGATGGATTCATAGATAAATATAAGGCAAGATTATAAGCAAAAGGTTTTTCACCTAATGATGCTGATAAATTCGTGTACTCTAAATATGAAAATGGTGAATGCGTCATTATATGTTTCTAGAATCTAAATTTGAAATGAAAGACATAAGTGAAGCCAATGTGATTTTAGGTGTTAGAATCATAAGGAAGAGAGATAGTATATTACTACCCAAGAATAATACATTGAGAAACTTCTTAGGAAGTTTGGATATTATGAATTTAAACTAGTGAGTACCCCTTATGATGCTAACTCTAAATTAATGAAAAAATATAGGAGAATATGTTTCTTAACCTCAGTATGCCCAAATAATTGAGAGCTTACTACACTTAATGAGCTTTTCAATACCTGATATTGCTTATGCAATAGGTAGACTGAGTAGGTACACTCAATATCCTAATCAAGAGCATTGGGATGCACATGCAAGGATTATGAGATACTTAAGAGGTTCAATGGATTATGCCATTGAATATAGTGCATTTCCTACTGTACTAGAAGGTTAAAGTGATGCTAACTAGATCTCTGATTCAGATCAGACAAAATCTATTAGTGGTTATGTATTCACACTTGGGGGTGGTGCGATTACATAGAGACCAGCCAGGTAAAGAATTATTGCAAGATCAACATTGGAATCTAAGTTTGTTACTCTCAAAATGGCTGGTAGTGAGGTTGAGTGGTTGAAAAATTGGTAGTGAGGAATGAAACCAACCCCATCTGTTTATATACATTGTGATTGCCAATCGACAATAGCTATAGCTAAAAACAAAAACTATAATGGAAAGAATAAACATATACAATTGAAACATAATTTTGTTAAGCAATTGCTAAAGAGCGGAACATGGAGGGAAATGGGACTTAAGCCACTAGCAAACAAAAAAGTGATGGTAACCCAACCATTGTGATTGAAGAACCCATGAATAAGCTTCATATGGGGTAAAAACAAGTCACTTGTGAGTTATGATAACACTAAATTGATTTTTGAATCAATTATGCCCATTCCTATGGTGTGTGCAAAAGTGCTAGAGGCTGCATTATTGATAGGTTTAACTTTGTAAATTAAAATTCTATGTGGTATAAGAATTTTAGTTTAAACAAAGTTTTAATGATTGTCATATTCCTTACGGGTGGTGTATGATTTGCAACATACACTTGATAAAATCACCCATGTGAGTGTCGAGTAGGGCCACTTGTATGAGATCTTGGCATGATCTCTAAAGCACTCATGAATATCGGCACGCACATGGCCTAGTAAGCGCAACACAACATTAACAACAAGAATCGTGGGGGTGTATTGTGATTGATCAACCACTAACACACATCAAATGTGATTGATTCATATAGCTTGCTATACCAACTACACTGTGTGTTAAGTTTATTTGTCTAGGACTGGTTCATAGAGCTTGCTATACTAGCTCCGATGCATTACATCTTATGAGACCCAAGATTTTCTTCTTTTAACCTTTCTTTTCTTATCTTTTGCAATATGTGGGGGATTGTTATAAAATGAGCGTTAGTATTACAAAAGATTTTAACGAGTTTGAATGTTGCCATTACTGCTACAAATTCGCTTGTGGTGCAATGATATCATGCTTCCGTTTTGATTCCATGATTATTGAAATGATTATGATTCATGGCTACCCAAGTACGTTGCAAATCTGTTTTTTGGACGTTGATGAGTAATATGGGATTTCAGCCCATTCCATTCACTCCTTCACACCTATAAATAAGTGGGTGCTCTCCAAAACACACAACATCTCTCATTCTTTTCTCTTCTTTCTCAAGCTCTCAAGCTCTCTTCTCCCTTCTATTTTTTTTTTCTATTTCATAGGTTGATTACTCTTTCAAGAGTACTTTATTGCTAGTTTTGAGATCCTCGAAAATTATCATGGGGGACTTGCGCAACACATCGCAGATAACTCTTTAAGGACAATGATTATACACGTCTTAGGAAGTGCAATCTTGTTCGTGTTTTGTCTACTTTTACAACACGGCCTGGATAGTCCATCACGACCTTTAGTCTAACCCAATTAAAAATTTGAATTGAATATTTGTATTGAATATTTTTGGATTATCATCTTTGAAAATTTGGATTTGGAGAATGATATTCAATCCAAAAGATATATAAAATGTAGATCAGATTGAAATCTGGATTCAATAAAATGAATTTTTAATAGATTGAAATTTTAATAAAATAAATCTTATAATAGATTGGATTAAAACAAAAGTGGATAAGATAAAAAATTGGAATTTTTGCCGTGTAAATCAATGTTAATTTGTATTTATAGTAATGAAATTTATATCAATAATTTAGATTAAAAAAATTCATAAATAAATTTAATAGCTACTTTCCCAAAAACTTTGGTCGGATTCTTCGAGGAGACTACTTCTTGTATTTTCAAGCAATAAAAGCAGCATGCGAGCCTCTAGTTTGCATATATTCTGTAAAAAAGATACACATTGAATATTTCAGGCCTACAAAATGCCCTACCTTAATAGTGCCTTTCATAGATGCATTAAATAACTTGTAGGCATGTCATCAAAGTCATTTTTCCCCCACTTCTACCATGGCCGAGGATTGCGGACGGGAGGAGTATGTATGTTAAAAGATGCTAATTTTGTATAGAGATATATATAAAAGCTTTTCTATCTTTTGTATCTCACCTCCCAATCCATCAATTATGGCATCTTTCTATAACATTTCTCTTTTGACCTTTATCGACTACACCAATTAAGTTTGTGCTACGTGTATTTTTTCTTTTTTATGACAAACAAATTTTATTAGTACAAGTATGATTAAAATAATGGTAGTTAATTCAAGAAATTAGTTTAAATTTTAATTCATAAATTAACATTGACGCAAAAAATGCATTCGAAATCATCTAATAGGTTTCAATTTCCAGAAAATTCAAGTCTTTCAAAATGTGGTGACATTTTTAAAATTATTGGCACAACTATAAGCTTTGGTTCTAAAATAACCAAAAGCCTATACTAATTTCAAAACTGTCACTAGAAGAATTTTTGAAAATATTTGCACAACTATCGGAATCGAAACCTATTCTTTTGCTTAGGATTAAATTTTTAGAAAAGTTATTTTCTTGACACAACATTGAACTGTTGTAGAACCTTCTCCATTGCAACTGTGAAAATCCACAATCTCCCTTTTCCATTGAAATTGAATAGGCAATTGTTGGCCTCCTTTCCACGTGAACCCCTTCTCCATTGTCATTGTTAGTCGTCGCAAAGCATTTTGTTCTCGTCTCCTCTCCTCGCGAAGCATCATGTTCTCCTCTCCTCGCCATTTCTATTCTTGATCACCACGAACCATCACTTGTTGCTTTGTGGTTTGTTTTTCTCTTTCTCGTATTTGTTTTAGTTTGTTTAATTTTTGTTCTCAATTAGGAGCACACAATGATGCGTTTTGGTCTTTGTAGCAGGTTTGTCCAGGTCGTGCCTTGCTCCATTAATTATTGACACCTTGGTCTGTTGCTCGCGCCTTCTCCTTCCATTGTTCAGCCATTCCTCATTGTGCATTCCATTGTTCGAAGCACACTCCCATATCTACATTTAAATAATTTATTTTATGTCAATATAGGCTTCAGTTCATGAACCAAAGCCTATCTTTGAAGAATGTGATGCGGTTAAGAATTTATGCATAAAACCTCCCTTTCATTGATATGCTTTGGTTGTAGAGATGAAGTAGAACCCCAAAAATAAGAAATGTCAAATAACTTTTCTCTATAAGTGTAATTATAATATTTTTATAATACAAATTGTTTTAGATTCCAATAACTTTTAGTTTATAAAATAATATTTTATTTAGTTAATATAGTGATTAATTATTTTTTGTCATTAAAATTGATTGTTATTTAATAATTTTTATTATGGTGATATTTGATAATTTTAACCTATATTTATCTTTTATTTTAGGTTAAATTACCCTTTTGGTCCCTCTATTTGTCATGAAATTTTATTTTGGTCCTTACGTTTTTTGTTGTCTCAATTTGGTCCTCATTTTCTTAAAACTGACTCAATTTGGTCCTCACCGTTAACTTTGACCAGACGTTGTTAAAGTCAATGCCACATGTCAATTTCTGGTTTTTTTTATTTTTAATATTTTTTTTTATTTTTTTGAAATTTTTTCTTTTTGACACGTGTCACTTGACAGTTGTGCCACGTGTCAAAGTGATTCAATTTGGTTCCTATATTTGTTTTTAGTTTCAATTTAGTCCCAATTTTTGTAAAAATGAAGCAATATTGTTCTTCCTCAAATTGACACTAAATTTACCTTTTTATAAATTTTATGGTGATATTCTTACTAAAATTAACGTTTTTATTAAATATTTCTATAAATATTTTAAATTAACTTTAAATTCTACACAAAACATTAGACTTTGATTTTGTTTTGAACTTGAAATTTAGTTCCTAAA
>Ga0209589_1008326_pt1 | contig 16223 bp, 10 predicted proteins | sample CowpeawhiteBW_FD_187525 | JGI IMG/M metagenome (GOLD analysis project Ga0209589, IMG submission 187525) | Root nodule microbial communities of legume samples collected from California USA - Cow pea white BW (SPAdes) (version 2) | ecosystem: Host-associated > Plants > Roots > Nodule | place: USA... | reverse complement strand
AGATTGTATATGCATGTGGTGTGATGTTTGGGCTTGAAGGACTAAGTCCAATAGGGGTCTGGGATGTGCTCGGTGGTTGGACACATGATGGGCATGGAACTGGTTGAGTTCCCGTCGGCTACTAATCGGCGAGGAGTCCTTAGTATGGTGATTGCATGTGTCGGGCGCACGATGGGCAAGGAACTGTGATGTTCCCGTCGGCTACTATCGGACGAGAAGTCAATAGTATGGTGATTGCGTGCGTGCCAAGGTCCAAGTGTGAGACTTGGATGTTTTTACTATAGACGAGGAGTCTGTAGGGCAGGACTATGAGCGGGATAGGCTCATAGGGTTGGACCACGAATGAGTCAATTTCGTGGGAGCACAGGGAAGTCCCAAGACCTAGTTCATGCATATGACTCATGAAGGACTATGAGGTCATGGTTGGGTGATTATGAAATATGAAATTAGTTATGTTCTTGTGGGTTGGGAAACATATTTATACTCATGTTTTTCTTTCTATATGTTGTGCATAGCTCACCCTTTCTCTGTGTGTGTGGCGATGATCGGGTAACTTGTTATCCAGGAGCAGATGATGTGACAGGTGGGCCAGGAGATGCTTAGACTTGGAGCGAGGGCTAGCATGAGATATTTTGTAGATATACATGTATTATATTTATCATTTTATCTTTGAGAACATTATGTAAACTTGGCAGGAGCCATTGACTTTTATTTCAGTTTTATGAATTATGGACTCCTGGTTTTTATGACTCGTATATTTTAAGTTTTAAATTTCCCGTGTTTTGGGAAATAGTTCATATTAAATGTGACCCTTATTATATTTTGAATTTTATTTATTTTATATCAGTAATATTCCATAGGGATGTTACACCGTGTAATTAAAGGAGTTTGCATAGAAACATGGTAGGTTGTCTTACATGTAAGATATTAAGTTTTGCTGAATAATGTCATTTGTAGTTATTGATGGTGTTTGTGAAATCTTGCAGGTTGTTTCAAATGTTCTTGTCTATGCAAAGGAGCGTAGCAATTCCGTCGTGAAAGAAGATTTTGAGGAATATGGACATGGAAGTATGGGTCTCAAAGAAGGTGACCTAATGGAAGTTGTTCAACTTCAAGAAGAAATGTTGGGTGAAATGCAAAAATAACTTTTTGACTTGAAAGCAAAGATGAGTGATAGGAAGAAGCAAGGTCATAAGGATGAGGTTGAAGATAATTTTGGTCAGTGGGACGAACCTAGTCTTGGTCACAAAGGTGAAGAAAAATTTAGTGAAAGTGTTGAACAGAATATTGGTCAGACTGGTGAACAAAAAGTTGGGGACATTGATGAACAAAATTTTGGGCAGTGGGCTTCAGATGTGCATACACCTCATTCCACCGTCCCCAAGGATTTACCTAATTTTTGTTCTTTTGGTTAAACTGGTGTTGTTGGTTACAATGTTGATTTTGCTGACACATCCTTGAATCAATTTGGCAAAGAAAAAGATAGTCTACATGAGGAAGACAAGGAAATCCAACAAAGCAATATGTATGTAAGACACAGGATGGTCCACGGAAGCGTTTCAAGAGTTTTTCAATAAGAACTCCTTTTGCAATGTATAGCAAGAGGAAACGCCATAAATAATTTATTTAGATGAATTTTGTTTTGTGTAGTTAGGATTTTTATGGTTCAGTTTGGACTTTCTTAAGTTGATATTTACTTATGTTAGTTTTAAAACAATTGTATTCATTACAACTTTTATGAAATTGTCACTGACTTATGGACAATTGTAGTTACTGTTATTGAATTTTTTTTCTTGGGATACAACTTTTAGTTTATGAAAGTATATTGGAGTGGATATAGCATATTGTGTTCCATAATTGTTTGTCATGGATTGGATCCATTGCAGAATACTATTGTTGTCAGCAATCCACTAAAAATGATTTAGAGGATCAGTACCCTAATAGCAAACCATAATTGATATTGTTGTGTAAAAATTAATGGGTAGGTCACCATGTAATACATCAGGGATCACTAGTTAATGCATTCATTGTTATCATGTGTGTGAGGTGGAAGTTATGGACCAATTATTCCAGACCAATTTTTCTTAGGAGTAAATATACCTTTCATACATGTTATTCAGGTCTTCTAATAAACTATAAATGTTTTAGGTGTGGACTTCCTTAAAACAAGGTAGTGGTTATACTATTGTGCAAAAAGTTCAAAGCCGTTCACAAGTTAATATTTTAGTGTTTAATAGTTATTCCATCCAGAGTTATTATATATGTGAGCTAAACTTTGTGGACCAATTCTCTCACACCAATATTTATTAGCTTCAATATATCTTTCATACATGTTGTGAAGGTCATCTGATTCACTGTAAATGGTTTACATGTTTAGTACCCTAACAATAGAACACATTTGATATTGTTATGCAAAAAATAATGGGTAGATCACCATGTAATACATCAGGGGTCTTCAGTTAATGCATCAACTATTATCATGTGTGTGAGGTCGGAGTTGTGGACATATTATTCCAAACCAATTTTTCTTAGGAGTAAATATATCTTTCATACATGTTATTCAGGTTTTCTAATACACTATAAATGTTTTACTTCTAGACTTCCTTAAAATAGAGTAGTGGTTATATTATTGTGCAAAAAGTTTAAGGGCGGTCACTAATTAATATGTTAGTGTTTAACAGTTATTCCATCCAAAGTTATCATATATAATACAATTTTATCAGTGAGTGTAGGTTAGGTGAATAAAAAAGTGCACATAATAACAGCAATGTCATATTGTCATATAAATCAAAGTACAAATGAAAAGCTTAAACCCTTAAGTAAAATTTAAATACCATAGAAATAAAACACATTAAATAGTTATGGGTTACATAAGTGAAATATTATCCAAAGTAGATGATCCATCCTTGAAGCTCCCCCCAACTTCATAACAAGGAGTTTGAGTGTAGGGAGGAACCATCCTCTATAGTATTTCCTCCACATTGAGAGACACTGGTGGTGGGTTTTTGTTGTCGACATTTGGCGGCACATTAGGATCCATATTTGTGTTTTGATTTCAGTTTACATTAGGCTGCATATTTGTCTTTAGATTGGCGTCCATAGTTTGTTTCACAACATAGTTAAGTCGCATTACAGGCATAGAAGCCTTCACTTCTTCAATTGGAGGACTAATGTCATATTTAAAAACCTATTAATCACAAAAATCATGAAATTGTATCAAATTCAACCAACAATACAAGTAAAGAAAAGAGATAATTATGTGTAGTTATTTTATTTGCCTTCACAATGTTCCTAAGTGTGATGTTGAAATATTGAATCCATCAATCAACTTTAAAGAAGCCTACCTAGACAATCAATATGCATGCACTGTTAGGATAAGTAGTTTGTGATCATGACAAACAATAATTAAAAAAATGTGTGTCTTGTTTTGGTACTTCTTTCAATCATAGGGCAAATCCAACAACCACATATGAACCAAATTATGCATCCTTTAGCACTTCATTATGGATGGTAGCCTTCGAGGTATCAGATTGGTCCTGATACAGTCTTTTTCGACGTCAATGTATGGCAAAGTGGGATTGCAGCATAATGGCTTAATCAAAACTAACCTTCAGAGTGATGAGCATGTCACCAAGGTCGTTTGGCTTACATTCTTTGACTACACAAACCATAATAGGGCATTCTTTTCAATGATTTCCTCTTTGAAAATGGAGTTATATTTTTAATGTCTCCATCCTTAACTAGAGCTATGGGTTATACGATGAATTATTTCATTAAAATTATATCATGAATATATATATATATATATATATATTTATATTGGAAATTCATTTAATAGTAATAAAAGAAGGCTAACCATGGTGTTTGATGAACTTCTTTACCCACTTCCAAGCATATGAATAAAAATCACGTGCATGACTCGCAGCAACCATTTTCTTCATAAAATCTTGTGTATTGTGTGCTTCATCTAACTGTCTATTAAGGATAACAACTTGGCGTTTCCAGTTGTTCTAGGGATGAAATTTGTGGCTGAGTTGTAGCATTCCAAAAATTCTTTGAGAACTTTGTCATCTATTACCAATGCCTCCCACAGATTCATTACTGAAACAAAAATGGACTTCCCTTCACAAGTGGGTTGAGAAAACTCCAAAGTATACCTTGATACTTGGAGTTCTAGTTACCAAGTAGTGAATTCATTAGTCAGGTCATCTTACTTTTATATGACGCAAGAGATAAGCTGAAATGACAAGTATGCCTTTCACTTGCTTTTTATACACGCTAGAATTAATGCATTTCATTCAACCTGTCTTCAGTTTCATTGCATTTACGCATCCCCCACCCACCACCCTAAAATCATTTTCGTAACATTAAATGGATATTATTCCATTGCATTCAGCCTCCGTCTTAAAAAATAGGGTTTCATTGGAGCTCAATCTAACCATGGGAACGAGCAATAAATGTTGAAGGCATATCTGCCACCTGCACAAACAATATTGGTAGAAACCCTCTAACAAGGTAAGTGTTTCCTTTTATTTTTTCATTGCAAATGGCATTTCGTACCAAAGTTGATTTTATAAGACTAAAGCACTAAATGAAGCAAATGATCGTAGTCCTTGGGTTTTTTTATATACTTATTTCAATGGATGTCATGTGATGGAACTTTTCACAGTTCTGAATGACCTACTAAAGCTCATCGTTAAGATCAAATCTTTCTTCTAGAAAAAAAGGAATCCATTGAATACATTCAGTTTTAAGCAACGTATGTGGTCATGTTTTATAAGATAACTAACCTCATTGGGCACATGATGAAACCTTTTACACCTAAGTATGCTCTGATGCATTCACAACCCAAAGTTAATTTTTGTACAATTAGTATTGCGTTCATCATCATAATCGATGTATTAATTATAGAAGGAGGACGTCAAAGAAAGCAACATCATGGGTTTGGAGTACACAACTTTATTAGACGTAGATGGGGTTATAGGAAGTGTGAATGAGGACCACTACATTGATAACTATGACAATGGAAAGCACTGTGATGAAGTTCTTTGTCCATATGTCGGGATGATTTTCAAAACTGTTAATGAACTCAAGAATTATTATAGAGACTATGCAATCAAATATGGTTTTGGAATGTCTCTTAACCTACACAACGACGGGACGACGAACTAAAAATAAATTGATTTGGAAAAAGAGATTAGAAGTCGCCACAAAAAGTTTTATTCTGGAAAACTTTGGAAAACCATAAAAATAATATAAAGTCTGCGAAAATCAAATTTAGGGTCTGGGAGTCGGTTACGCGTAGGGAAGGTATTAGCACCCTACATCGCACCTTTAATTAAATTTGCAAAAGAGATGTATTTATTTTAAATATTTATTTTTCCCATAAATAAGAAAATATTAAACAAAATTATTTTTGGAGTAAAAAGGACCCAACAAGAGATTAACCTTGGTCCTACGTATTCTCATTAAAAAAATGAGAAATCAAGCTAAGTAGTTCTTTATAAAATTATTTGAAACAGATTTGGAAAACCTTTTAATTTTTTGAAAGTGAACTTGACAAGGACTTGCCCTGCTCCTACGTATCTCCATTCACAATGGAGAATCAAGGATAACGTAGTTCTTGATAAAAAAAGTCTAATTAAAATATTTAATTTTTAAAGTTCTCTTTTGACATTTTTAAAATTAAGTGTCATGCAACGCGTGTGGTCGGATTGACACAAAAACATTTTTTATATTTTGTATTTTTGAAAAAGAGTGTCGTGTGACGCGAGCGGTCAATTAGACACCCAAAACATTTATATGATTTTTTATATTTTTGAAAAGAAGTGTCGTGTGATGCGAACGGTCGATTAGACACCAAAACTATTTATATGATTTTTTATATTTTTGAAACGAAGTGTCGTGCGACGCGAGCAGTCGATTAGACACCAAAACTATTTTTATAATTTTTTTATTTTTAAAAAGGAGTGTCGTGCGACGCGAACGGTAGATTAGACACTAAAAGAAAGAAAAAAATAATTTAAAATTTTTTATTTATTCTTATTTTTATCATTTTTGAAAACTATGTTAATTTTTATTTCAATTTAAAATATTTTTGTTATTTTGAAAAAATGATGTGATTGAAATGTGAGATTTAATTAAAAAAATGGTAAAATTAGAAATAGAAAATGAGGGTGCATAAGTGAATATGTGGGTGCAATGAGAAAAACTACACATATGAGAATGTGGTTCACATAGAGAAACATGTGGTTCTTAAAGTAAACGCATTCTAGACTAAAAAAGAAATTAAAGGAGTGGGGTGTGTGCTTAGTGAAAATACAGGTACATAAGTTAAAATAAAACTTAATGTAAGGGGTGTGGGGTTATTACACCGGCGGCGACGAGGCCACCAACGGCGCTGGCCGCCACCGTCAAACCATCACGAATGGCAGCGCTTGCCACCACCTCTTCTCGTGCTAGGGTTATGTTTTTCAAGATCAAACATCAAGGGTTTCTTCTCCAATTCTCTTCACGGTGCCATTCCAGCAACAGAGGAAAGAAATACCCCAATTCTTCTGTTTCCAATCTCCTTTGAACCCAATCCTCTTGTTATTTTAATTTCTATATTTGGATGATTTATTATCTCATGTAAACCATAATCTTCAATTTTATTCTTTTCTTATAAATTCATATTGCAATTAACGTACACTATCAAAACAAACAACAACATCGTAACATTTGACTAGAAACTATGCACCTTATGTATGCTTCAAATTTGTCTTTGCATTTACTGTTCTTGATTCTTAACATATCCTTTGTTGCAATTCTGGTTCTCGTTGCACTTATTGTGTTTGCTTTCTATTTTCCACTTCCTTTGCCAATGTGTCTTTGTGAATGAGTGTAAAGGAAGAATGATAAATTAACGTGTTAGTAAGAAGATCCTTCTCTAAGGTGTAAGTGTTTTCCTTTTCCAAGAATGAATATCTCCCCTGTAAATGAATTTCAATGTAAATTAAAAGATGGCTTGAGCAGTAGTTGGAAGAAGTTGAAACTAGTAGTTGGAGGAAGTTGAGGCCAATGAGAAACAGTTCTTTCAAAAACTATTTTTATATTTTTTTAATTTTTGAATTTTGAATTTTGAATTTCTGATTTTTATTTTAATTAAACAAAACGAAAATAATTAATAATATTTTTTTATCTTACAAATAAAAACCTTATTTTACTTAAAAAAAACATAAATTAAACAAACATTTTTTAATTCCTTTTTATTATAATTAATTTTTTTTAAGAAAATTTATTTTTATTCTTTTTATTTAACATTTATTTTTGGATTTTTTTTTAAATAATTTTATTTGCCCGAACGAAATTGAGTGTTGAAAATAGACCTACATAGCAACGAAATGTGAATCATAACATCTAGAAAAAGACGATGACAACCAAATGTGTTACTTGAAGTTAGTTTGTTCCCGTGAAGGAAAGTCCATGTCTTCCATTCCACTTGAAATGATTACTTTACCTACACAAAGTAAGCAATGTCCTGTAAGCATCACAACGGTTAGAAAGCAAGATAGATTGATCATTAGCAGTGTGGTAGATGAACATAATCATGACGTAAGTCCTACCAAATCTAGGCTTATTCGTAAGAATATAAAGCTCAATATGAAAGTCAAAAGAACCATTGCCTTAAAAGACTAAGCCGGTGTGCGCATTAACAAGAACTTTCGGTCCTTGGTGTGTGATGTAGGGGGATTTGAAAACTTACAATTTGTCAAATGAGACACTAAAAACTACATCGGTAAGTAGAGACGTGCAATAGGGAATGAAGGTGACAGACAAGCTTTGTTAAACCACTTTTCTGCTATGAGCGGCTTGAACAAAGATTTCTTTTTCGAAATTGGTATGGATTCAGATAATCAAATAAGCAACGTATTTTTGGCAGATGCCAGGAGTAGGGTTGCATGTGTGGAGTTTGGGGATGTTGTCTCGTTTGATACAACGTACTTAACCAATAAGTACGACATGCCTTTTACACCATTTGTTGGGGTTAATCGTCATAGCCAATCAATCTTACTAGGATGTGGACTCCTGTATGTAAAAGATAGTAGTACATTTGTGTGGCTATTTCGATGTCGGTTGCGATGCATGGGAAATAAATCCTCTAAAGGCATTGTCATTTATCGGGGCAAGGCGATGCAAAATGTCATCCAAATGGTCTTCCCCGACACACGACATTGTTGATGCCTTTGGCACATCATGAATAAACTTTTGAAAAAATTGATTGGATATAGAAACTACAAAGAAATCAAGTATAATATGAAGCAATTGGTGTATGAATCATCTACTGCTGAGGATTTTGAGAGTGGATGGGGAAAGTTCATTGAAATGTATCAACTACAACTAAAAGAATAACTTTACACCCTATTTGAAGAAAGGCATCGATGGATACCATGTTATTTGAAATGTGATTTTTACGTTGGCATATCAACAGCACAAAGAAGTGAGGGGTGAATGCTTTTCTTTGATGGGTTCATCAACTCTACAACCACACTCCAACAATTTGTGGTTCAATATGACAATGTCCTTCGTTCTAAAGCAGAGAAGGAGTACGAGGCGGACTTCAGTTCTCTTAATACTACCATTCCTTGTGGATCTCAATCATTTATTGAGAGACAATTTCAAGAGAAATACACTCATGCAAAATTTGGGGAAGTGCAAAACGACTTTAGGTGCAAAATGAATTGTAACGTGAAAAATGTTGCATTTGATGGGATTAGGACAACATATTTTGTCAAAGAAGCTTTGATATGGAAAGACAAAAGTGCAGACAAAATGCAGGAAGTTTTATTTCATCCTTTGACAAAAGACATTGAATGCTCTTGTAAGTTGTTTGAGTTTAAAGGTATTCTTTGTCGACACAACCTAATGGTCCTTGCATAGGAAGATGTGGAATATGTTTCACAAAAGTATATTTTGGGTCGGTGGAGCAAACGCATACGCAGAAGGCATACTTTGATACGAGCATCATACAACACTAAGAAAGACAAACCAAATGTTAAGAGGTATGACTTATTTTGTAAGAAATTTTATGAAATTGTTCAGGTTGCATGTGAAAGTGAAAGTGGAACAGAATTCATATTTGACTAATTGGAGTCAATGTCAAAAAATTCATCCATAACATGCTCCAATCTAGGGGCTACTTGCCTAGAGCCTCAGAAGCACATGTCTTCCACACCTAATACGGTGGTTCAACACAACAATATACTAAGCATAGTTCATGTGAAAAGAAAGGGTCAACCACGAGCATCAAGGATGCAATCAATCGTTGAAAAGGTTTGCAAAAAAAAAAATATAAGGCTGTAAGGAACAAAGCATCTACGGATGGGAACTCACTCCACGACAGTGACCTTGGTACTTTAACTTCATAACCTAATCATGGAGGAAAACATGAAAGAGAGAACACAAACAACATGGTTAATATTCTTTTAATAATTAGGTATTCTTACGTTATAGAAAATCATTAATTATTTTAAATTATGCCATGGGCAGGTTTATAATGTGCAGTGCACATGCTTCTGAAAGTCAAGATATATTTAGGTAAACTTAGCAATTGACATCTTTAATTGCACTTACACTTCATGACTTCTACCTATTTTGACCGTAAGTTTTGTTATGTGCAGGAACTACTTTGCAAAGAACACCTACTTTTGGATTGATTGGTATGATGAACATGGCATAACCAAACACCTTTTGATATTAGATTATGTGTTTGTGAATGACATGTTTAGTTATGGATGTAATGGTTGCACTTTAAATTTTCATGTGGGTGAAGTTCACTAAAGTGATTTTTTGTACAAAAATATTGTCATGGGTCACCACTTATTTCATCAGAAGGCATCACATTCTATAAATAGTGACAAATGTTATTAAAATAGTTTAGCCTTCAAACTTTTTCATGCACGTATTTTATTGCAGTCAAAGTGCATCTCAAAGCAAGCACAACATGTTATTTAGTAACATCTATGTGGGGTGATAGCTTCCCTCATTGCTCTCACTTACACAACATGGAAATTTGTATTCTAATAATTATTGATACTCATATTTTATTTAAATAAATGGAATAATTAATTAAAATGATTTCACTTCAATTTATTAATACTCATTATTAATACTCACTTTATTTAAACGTCCTGACCATTGACATTGCATAACTGGTTCAAAATGATGTCACTTCAATTTAGTTAAAATGAGAATGTCCTAGTGATTGTATGGTTGGTTTAATTTATTTCCCTAACTAAATTAACTATCTCTTAGGTAAGAACTTTTTAAAGAACCACAAAATAATTAATGTTAACAAGGTCATTATGATTTCACTAACGTTAGTGAAGCTAAGAAAACAACACAAATAAAGGTCATGTGATTTTAATCATTCCACATGAAATAAATGATTGAATTGGGTATGAGAACGCCCTCTAACATGTTAACTGAACATCATGTTATTCATAGTCATCATAATACACCCTACAAGAGCACTTTTAACAAGTTTGGTCATAAAACTAACCTTCATTTAAATTTATAACACAACAAAATCATTTTCAAGCAACACAATATTAAGATAGAAAGTTGGACTTCAATTTAATATGCCCATAAAATTACATAAATAATTGTTCTCAAAGCATTTAAAATGTTTCATATCAATACTTATAAACCTTAGCAATTTACAACCTATTCAAACAACCAGTGCGCACCCTTCCCAATGACTGATCTAATTACACAAAACTAGGGATTTCAGATTTAATATGTTAAGTGATATGAACTTGTAAAGCCTACTTCAACTACATATATGGACCAACTTCCATATACCACTAATTCCTAAGGTATGGTTGAAATCTTTGAAGAACACAAGATCTGTCGTTAATATTTCTTGAATGGAACACAAATCACGAGGAAGGTAATGCATATAGTTGTCCACACACCACACATGTCTATTGATCTTTCTCTTGTTACAATCGATGATACATTCAGCAGTAAAAAACATATTAGATATTTGAAACTAAGATCATCATAAATATTAAACATATACACTTACCATATAAAGGACTGAATATAACTATATTTACTCTCCTAGTCTGACTTTTCTCTTTGTATATGAAGTTACTTGCAGCAAACAAAACAGACTACACACACTCACACACGTACACACACAATTAATGATCATTATATTCCATTCCTTTCAAAAAGTAGATAAATTTGTAACAATTTGAACTGACAGAAGTTATCGTGTTATCAATCCAACCCCGAGAATGAAAGCCATGACACTCATTGCTTCTTAATAATTTCCCTTTGATTTTAGCGTAAACAATTCTAAGAAGTCAAATTAAACAAGTCAGAATATATCCTATTCAATTTAACTATATTTGTAGAAAGTAAATGAATTCCCTACCTACTACTAACAACAACGGTGACATCCCTATATAATTTACACATATCAATAACCGTTGTACTAGTTTGCCCTTCAATGTAAGGGACAATGGTGTTGCAATCACGACGGTCATAAAAATTTGATGATTCTCTATTTTGAAGGCTCTTTTCCTGACTAGGAGTAAAGATGTCAAACTCTACACACTCCTTCTTTTCATGTTCATCACACTTCTCAGGTTGGTCACACTTTTTCTACTATGAAGGGAAGCCTTAGCTTTGTCAGACTCCTACTGGTGTTTCGGAGAACCCATACCTGAATTCAAAACATTTCCTTCACCAACACAATCCTGAGGTTCACCAGTAGAAAATAAATGACCATGGAAGTTATTTTCTTGTGTCGATTCAGATTTCTTCTGTTGAGAAAGGGGACACTAATCTTCATTAAAGTCATTTGCTTCACTAACACAAGTAAGTGTCAGTTGCAACACTTCCAAGGTATTTAGCACACATCTTTTTCATTTATGCCTTCATCTCCTTAATTAGCATTTCATACTTTTGTATTTTCTCTTCTAATTCCACTTTAGCTTTAGAACGACGTTAACATCCATTGTCATCGTTTTTGGTAGTGGCTTCATGCAGAACACTGAGTGCACTTTGAACAATTGGGTTCTTCTTCTCATCCTCACTTAGGGACCAATAAAAAACAACCTACACAAAAATACCAAATAATTTTCAAAAACTTTAAATAGAAAAACAGAGTAACAAGCACAACCTACAAACACTATGTACATCATCATCATCATCATCATCATCATCATCATCATTACTACTAACATAGTTCTTAATCTTGTTAATTATATCTTATACTGTAATAGGTTTGTTCTCAAAAAGTGAACCTACTAACCGACTAACTTCATTATCAAATGGAACAGATTTACCAACCATACTAAGACCTAAGCATATACAAACATCATATACTGATAAGAGAACTAAGTGTTGGCTAACACGAAGGAATTCCCAATCTACAACCCATTGATTCAAAACTTCCCTTACCAAGGGGCAATTTATTTCCAACACCTTGTCCATCTCCAAACACCATCTAAATGGTGTTCCTTCAATTCGCTTACGGTGGCTCACTTTGACTATATTGTTCACTTCAACAATGTATTTTATTTCACAACGATGCACGATTCTCACCTATAATACACAACAAAAAAAATTTAGCTGAACTATTAATAAACAAATTTCATTTAAATGGTCACAAGGCCTGAAAATTGACCTATTGATCCTTATTCTCCATTTTGGTCTTGTTGCTCTTATTGCATGAATTCGGAGAAGATTTCACTTCACGTTTACCAGCAATCTAACTATTTCAACTAATGAACAATTGTAATCACCTAAGAACAAAATAAATAAGTCACCACAAACAAATCTTACACAATACTTTTACATCTCCATATTGTGCAACTAGTGAACTCATTAAAGCAATTAAATGGGCAAAAAACTTAATCCACGAACATCCTTCAAATCTAATAATTCAAGCATCTATCAAAAAATTTTATTCCTGTAATTATCCAATCCATATTATAACAATTCCTAAATCACAGACAAAGTTTATTGAATTCCATGAAATTAATAAAGGATCACATATGCATCAAACTTGTACGCATGCATATCAGGAAATCATAACATTTTAAACTTACACCAATATAGTTGAAATTGAAATATAGATAACTTTCATTATGGTTGAATTTTTAACCATCAAATTTTATTTTTATATTTGTGTTGGTACATCCTAAGAATCAAGACCAAACATGAAGAGTGTGCTAAGAATGCTCCTAAATGCTAGATGAATTCAGATTCTTCAAGGTTGGAATGCATATGTGAGGGATATTTCTTTTAAGGTGATGCTTTTAAGTCTATAAGATATGAGAGGTAGAATACATAATTCAACAGGATTTTCTAAATATTCGTATGGTCTATGAACAATGTATAGTGAATCAGTTTACTAGTGATAGAAATATAGTTTATCCAACAACATTGAATGTCTTATTGGTTGGTTTCTCGAATGGATATAGTAAGGACAGTTGGTATCTAAGTTGAGAAATGTTGATTTGATGAGCCTCGACTCATGAACCAATCCATAATCACTTATTCTTTTGTGTGGAGAGTTAGTGAAGTGTTAGCTCAAGTTTTAATGTTTGTATTCACTTATTTTAGAATAATACTTGGCTCAAGAAAATTAAATCAAACACCACAACCAATACCCAACATCGAAAGTGCAACAATTTAAATCTTAGAGAAGTAAATTCCTTTGGTAAACAGAAGACTAATTATAGTTGCAAAATTAGCATCAAACACAACCCTTTTGGCGCTGCTATTGTTTTTGTAAACACAAACTTCATAATCAAAACGATGCATGGAAATATATTTCTACATTAGGAACAAAGATTACATAGAAGATAAAGCAAACCAGTAAGCTCAAATCCCACAAGCATTCGATTAAATGTCAATATGAGCTCATCTAAAATCATATTTTAACATTTAGTATGAAAATTTGGTAAGCTGACCCCTTAAGTTTTAAAAAATGAGTTCAGTACTATTATCCATGATTATTAATAGATTACAATACATTCCTAAAAACTTCAACACCTTTGATTTTGATTGTGTTTCTATAATATTTGCCAAAATGCCAGTCAACGAAACTCATTGCCTAAAAGAACCACAACTCATTTACCTAGTGCAAGTAGCATTGTTAATGTTTATTTCATTGTTTGGAAGGGGACACTCCTTATCTTATGTCAATTACAGCGAGGCTTGACATTGAAAAAAGCATTTAAAGTTAAATAATAAAACCATTCAAATTCTTGTCGAAAGAAAAATCCTTCTAAGTCAACCACAAATGGAAAGCCACAAACATTATAATCTAAATCAAGCAACTTATAAAGTAATAAAGAATAAACAATTAATGATCATCCACAACATAAGCTCTCACATTTCTAATTGTCTCACCCTTCATTTCCTTCACTACAGCTAAAGGGGATAACTATTGATACTTTTTATATACTCGTGTTAAAATCCTTTCATTCTTTATTAATGACAACTACAACAACCACCATCTGTATATACTTCTTGAGCAAATCAAATGAAATATCAGAAGCCAAAGCGTAATGATGGAATATTCTAAAAGACATTTTTTTAAGGAGAAAATTGGATTAGTTGTAGCACGAGAGAATAATAAAAAATTAACGTGCAATTATAAGTGAAACATATATTCTTTTCACTTAACCTTTACATGTTTTGTCATCTCTTACACTTAGTTATTCTTTTGTGCAAAAAAGAGGAGCTCACCCTTGGAGATTTCATATAATTCTTTACTACATGAGTTTGAACTGCTAAGTCTTAAGTAAATTCCTACATCAAGACTTAAAGCATTATTTGAGATGGATATTATGGTCCAAAGCAGTCACATAATTCTATAATCTTTACATACAAGTGGCTCTATCCTGTGATGAATTTTAAAAATAGAAATGATTTGCAAATTAATGTTTGAAGCAGTGTCTATCATTCCATGTGCTAATGTTAGGGAAAAGAAAAGAAAGCCAGCAAACAATAACAAGATATTATACAAGCAATACCTTAACCTAAAACTTCTATTTATTCTAATAATTATTAATTAAATCAGGTACTATAGCAATTTTGAAAATCCCTAGTTCACTAATAGATTGAAACCCACTAAAATAAGGAAACAAATATAAAACGATACTTAAATGTTTCTATTGTTTGTAATATACTAATTTACTTGTTTTGATTTCCATTACACTTTATTTTATGGTTTTAGTCCTTGTAATTAATAATTTTGATGTGGCAACCATCTACTACAAAACACACTTGATGTTTCTTAAATAGTAAAGACTAAAACACACCACATACACTAAAACTCACAATATACAAAACCTTACAATTTTCACGCAACATATGAAATTGCAATACAAAATTAGTTTTAACAAATTGAAAAGGAGGAAAACCCAAGTTATAATAACGAAAATAAAATCAATGGTTAAAACCTCAAGTCGCGCCCAAAACGTTTGTCGTTTTGCCAAAAACATCGCTTCAATGCCACACCAAAACGAAACAACCACGACCACCAATATTTACACTTCAAAAGAATAAACGCAAACATTCACCATTTTTTGCTTCACCACACCACAATGACATTGGTTGGGGAAAAGAAAAAAGATTTTACCTTTAACAAAACGGAACAAAAGCCTTGGCCTTGATAAAGAGGAAACACAGTGATAACGTCCAAGCAAAACAAATGCAGAGTTCGAGCCGAGAAGAATGGATGCAGAGACCAAATGTTGCACCCCTCCCCACGTGTTCAAAACCCCCTTTTAGTGGATTTCGCAGGGATCACTTACCATTTATGGAACAGAACAAACACCGTCGATTTTGCATGGAGGTTGGAGATTTTCCAAGGAAGATGATTGACACGGTGGATTTCGCAGGGAAGGGTGGAGAGTTTCCAAGGATTTGGGCCTTTCTCTCAATGGTGTGGGAGTGGTTTTAGAACAAAACAACCTTTATGTTTTGTGTTCTCTCACCACTTTCAAATGTTCCCTCTCATTAATGTTCTCCTTCTCTTACTTGCTACTCCCACTTTTGCAAATAAAGAAAAATTAAAATTCATTTTCCACGAGGTGTAGGAAGAAGTGTTGACTTCCACTTAGTCCACCTTGGCTCTTTTGATAGCTCATGGCCAAATCTCCTATTGGGCTTAGTCAAGCCCAATTTTATCAATTGAACTACTCATTGTTTGACTT
>Ga0209589_1008325_pt1 | contig 16223 bp, 12 predicted proteins | sample CowpeawhiteBW_FD_187525 | JGI IMG/M metagenome (GOLD analysis project Ga0209589, IMG submission 187525) | Root nodule microbial communities of legume samples collected from California USA - Cow pea white BW (SPAdes) (version 2) | ecosystem: Host-associated > Plants > Roots > Nodule | place: USA... | reverse complement strand
ATATATATATATTATTTATTATATATATTATTAATTTATATATATATATATATATATATATATAATAAAATAATAGTAAATAAATAATTAAAATTGTTAATAATTAATAATATACAATAAAATATTTATTATAAATAAATTAAATAATAGTATATTATGATTAATAATTATATTTGTAGATGTATATTTATATAAAATTTACAGATGGTATAAATGAGAACTGGCTTGATCTACTCAAATCTTTGCAAAATGGGTGGAATAGATTTTTAATAGTTATTTGCAAATCCATCCTTGCTTTCTCTTTTAAATCATGCGATGCAAACACAAATTTATTTTAAATTCATCTTCTCAAATCATTGTACACAGTACCATTCATCAAAGCGAACATAGCCTAAGTTACATTAGGAAACAAAGGAAGGATGAAAATCAAAAGATAGCAACCATAGTATCATTGTCTTGATAATTTTTCATATTTTCCGGTTCAGATGGTTTCTAATCCATGAACCATTAATACTTTTCCTAACACTTAGGGAGATTCAAAGAGATACTAAAAGATATTACCAAAAAGAAAACATGAATCATTTCTTCATAGATTGAGCAAATGAACCAATTAAAACCCAAGTAGAACCCAGCCCATTTACAAAAAGCAGTCCTAGCCCAGTTGAAGAGAATGTTTGTTCTCTAGAACCTAATGGAGAAAATAATGTGAAGTATGAAGAAGGTTCGTAGAAGGTGGCAGAGTTACAAGACAAGAAAATGTTAATTTCTCTTGGACCAGTTGAACATCAAGTAGGTTCACGATTGACAAAGATGTTTCTTAACCATGTTCATCAGACAATGCCTTTATTTACTTTTAAATAAATACTGTTTTATATTTTATATATTATATTTTATTGGTCCACTAAATAGACGGCGGCCAACATGAATGATGATTATGTATGGAGCAACAAAACTTGGTGCTCAAGTTTAGACCTAGATCTCATCAAACCAATTTTTAAACTCCAAAACATTGACACAATCTTTTTCATATCATGCATAAGCTGACAAACCCCCCACTGGGCCCCAATCTTTTTAATCACTCATTATTATAAGTCAACAGTTAGTCAGTAAATTCATATCTATTACATCTAGTGTTCACACTCACTCTACATTATTCAATTCTTTTAATAAACACGTCAACTATCTTCCACAACATCATCTCACTGTTTTTTACTACTTAACGCATTTGGGTGTACAATATAAAAATATATTTGGTTTGAATGAAATTCTAGTATTAAATTTAATTTCTAATTTTAATGGGAAAAAGGGGAGATAAAAGTGAAAGGTGAGAGGAGTGGATTATGGATCCAAGCTGGCCAAGTTGAAAGAAAAGGAAGAGGACAAGAAGTTGATTGAAGACAGGGGAAGAAAAAGGTTTGAATTGAATCCGAAGGGCCAAAAGATGAAAATGATTCCTGACATAACCAATGAATTGTGTGGAAAAAGAGTTGTGGAATGGTCTTCATCAATCTACTACGAGGTAACATCCTGGTAGCTTCCACCTTCAGACCAACGTCCTTATCCACTACCCTCACCAACCACGTCACATTCATTTTTACTGTTTCTCAATCCATTTTCGATCACAAATAAAAAACATATTCCATGCAACTCTGCATAACTGTTTATCCAATGTTTTTGACCTCATTCCTTTATTATCAATCACTGCTACAACACCGTCAAATTTTTTTATATTTTGTTGTGTGTGTGTGTTTTTTTTACTGAAAAATTCTGGCGAAGATACGCACACCTAAAATCTGTGTGTGCACATTACTGTCTTGATTGTGTGCTGTGCCATGGAAAAATATGTCACTAACTCTTCATCAAATGTGTGGCACGCACCTAATAGTCAAAGCATTACTGAAGAGTTGTACTAATATCCAATTTGAGTAAATAGTGTTTCCGGAGAGGAATATTCTTCGAGATTTGCGACTGTTATTGCTTTATCAGAGTGTGTTTCAGAAAAATGTTTTTTCATTTTTATTTGGGAAAATCGTAGGGTATATTTTGAGAACGTTCAAAAGTGGTACACGTGGCGCGGAACAGTTGGGCGGAGGGAGAAAAGTTGGGTCCACATGGTGTCGACCAGATAGAGACGGAGAGTGAGCAGCTACCAAAAACAGTCAACGATTTGACCAAAACCGGGTGGGGCGGTGACGGAAGCAGTGACAAAATCAGCTGAAGGTGGCTCACTCAAACGCACCCTCCACTCACGATGTGCCACGTGTCGGCTGCGTTTAACTTTATAGGTTGGAGCCGAGACCAGGTTCGAAGTTTGAAGGACTTGTCTACCCTACGTACCGCCTCCCTCCACGCACGTGTGAAAATAAAGTCTCTGTGGCGTGCTATAAAGCTTAACCTCGCCTTTCTTTTCTCAAGTTTCAAGTCACACACAAAAACCAGAGCTAGGGATAGTAAGAAGAGAGACAGAGAAAACTAGAGAAGAGAGAAACCGCGAATGCAAGGAGAATTGGAATTACCACCCGGGTTTAGATTCCACCCCACTGACGATGAACTCGTGAATCACTACTTGTGTAGAAAGTGTGCTGCTCAATCCATTGCCGCTCCCATCATCAAAGAAATCGATTTGTATAAGTTTGATCCATGGCAGCTTCCAGGTACCACCCTTTTACTTAACCATCGTTCAAACTAACAAGCAATTTCGACTCGGCCTGGAATAATTAACCGTTCTTCTTTTCTGTGTGCAGACATGGCTCTTTACGGTGAGAAAGAGTGGTACTTTTTCTCCCCTCGTGACCGAAAATACCCTAACGGTTCACGACCGAACCGGGCCGCGGGAACCGGCTACTGGAAGGCCACCGGAGCGGATAAACCGATTGGAAAACCGGAAGCCCGTGGAATTAAGAAAGCCCTTGTGTTCTACGCGGGGAAAGCCCCGAAAGGAGTCAAGACAAATTGGATCATGCACGAATATCGCTTGGCCAACGTCGATAGATCTGCCTCCAAGAAAAACAACAATTTGAGGGTATCTCCTCGTAACAACTACCTTCAATTTTTAATTTCGCTTCATTATAATAGTATGCGATTCGGTGAACTTTTGTAACGATTGTGTGTGTCTGTTGGAATTGCAGCTTGATGATTGGGTGCTATGTCGGATTTACAACAAGAAAGGGAAGATTGAGAAGTACAATAATGTCGACGGGGTGGTGGAACAGAAACCGGCGAAATTACCGGAGGAGATTCTGTTCCAGCACGAGATGAAGCCTGAGATCCAGATGTACGACCACGATCATTTCAGGAACAACCAATTGTACATGGACACGTCGGATTCGGTGCCGAGGTTAAACACGGACTCTAGCTGCTCCGAGCACGTGGTTTCGCCGGACGGCACCTGCGAGAAGGAGGTGCAGAGCGAGCCCAAGTGGAACGACCTGGAGTTGGGCCCGGACCTGGTTTCGGGCTACGATTTTAACTTCATGGAGCTATCAGCAGATGACGCTTTTGCTCCTCAGGCCCAATACCAAATGAACCAGCCCTCGACCTGGCAAGATATGTTCGCGTACCTTCCGAAGACATTTTAATTTTTTAGGGTGGAACCCAAAAAACAAGGGTCTCGCATTTATTTATAAAATTTGTTCAAAACCAAAAAAAAAGAAAATTAAATCGTGCGGCCTTAACTACCGCACGTGCTGGTTGAGTTTAACTGCTAATGAGTGATCATGTATACTGTAACTAAATAAAACCAAGAAAAATGATCTCCACCGGCTGAAAAATGAAGATCCGTTAGTTATGTTAGGAATTGTGTTAAGGAGTAAGGACCCGGTAGAAAATTGTAGTTCCAATGCTATTGCAGTTGGATTCTTTTAATATTATATTATATTTTTTTAATTTTTCAGAGCAAGCAGCAATTGAAAATTGAAATGTAGGGTTTCATCTCATCTTCTTGAAACTAAACTCGTGTTATCATGGTCCATACAGCATCAACTTTCATTGTGTTTTATTTTTAAATGCCAACTGATGTAAAATACGATAACTAATTGCTTCGGGAATCAGCATGTTACAGTAATACAATACAACATTAAATGATGAACCTCCTTAACATGTTCCAATATAACCGACATGATTGAATGATTTTTTTTTTTTAATGATCAAATATTGACACCTCTAGATTTTGGAACACGGCTGCAATCTGCAGGCCCCCAACCAATTAACTTCTTCTCGTTTTCGAATATCATAACTTTGTCTTGCATGGATATGTCTGCATAAACAACAAAGAGAAGAATTGTAATGCCATATGATATCCATTATCCAAATGGAGAACCAGATGAAAAGAGATGGTAACAGTAGAAAAAAAGATTCCTACCTCCAATTAGGTTTAGTTCCTCCAAACCTATTTCAGAGCCGTTTAGAATGCCCAGACAAACATTTCCCAGGTTCTAGAAAAACATGACACATGAATACATCCATTACTTGAGAAAAATAGAAGATGTTTGATTGGTTAGAGTGCAGAACTCACTGATATTATAAGATAAGCTTCAGGAGCAATCTCAAACTGAGCTTTAACTCTTCCACCACTGTTGAAACTAAGTGCCACAGGCTTGAAATATTTCCGAACTTCACGTATGCTTCTGAAAGGTCTTCTACCGTGCCAACACAGAGGTAAAGTCTGATCATCAGGTGCTGCTTTCAATGGCTTTCCAGTTAATTCCTTCTTCAGCTACATTTGCAAAATTAAACAAATGACCGTGTTACATAACCTGACATTATTTTCTAACACAAGATTATAAAAAATGTTGATGAACATAGAATGAACTGAGTTTATTGTTTTTGCAACAAAACTTGCATGATCATATAGAAGAAATGTTGTTCCATGCCTATTGAAACACTTCAAATTGGGGAATACAGTGGAAATCATTTAACTGACCCAAGAAAGTAATGCTTGGTAAGCATGATCGTTGAAGTAACTATAAGAACTCCCAGTGTCAAAAACAGCGGTGAGACTTCCAACCCCAGTTTTCCTCCCTCCAAAAACAAGTTCAGCAGGCCCTGCAGAGTAATGTTTGCTGAGACAAAGCACACAAGATTTGAATCAGGACATAGAATCATGAATCATTAAGAACATGTGGAAAATGTAAAACGAGGATGTAACTTCTTAAGGTGTACTCACGAATCTACAGATGAAATTGGAGTCCATGTGACTCGTGCAGAATCATATGCATTTCCAAAGAAGATATATCCTCCTCCTTGTGAACTTAAACAGTGACCAATCACATTTCGCACCAAGCCCTGACTATTGAGCTGGGATATCAAGCTGGTCTTTCCCCTTCCAAGGCCAAGTATTCCATCTAAGGGATGGTAAGAAGAAGGTGAGAACACTTGATCATATCCACACCTAAAAAAAGGAATAGAAAAAGAGGTGCATTAGCTTACTACTAACTAAGAATGTCTCAACAAAAATGCTTCACACATTGCAAGCATGCAGAAACGCCAATATATGAAGAGAACAATATCATAGACAAAGGAAAAATGGTAGAGAGGAAGTGAAACAAAGCTTGCATGATAAACTAACCCCAGTGCCATCCGAACTTTAAGTTGGACTCCATTGGTAAAGTTAAGAAGGTAGACATCATTGAGAAGCACACCAAAGGTTGAGTACTGATCTGCATAATTAATTTCATAGTCACACTGATCAGGGTTTTCACAGATGTAGTCTTCAGAGGGCTGCAAGGATGCACAAAGGGGATCCTTGCAAGGAACAAAGTCATTGCTAGGCTTGTAGAGTGGATGGGGTGTCTGGAAAAATAAGCAACAAATTCAGTTCAACCAATGCAATAAGCAAGAATGAGCTTTTCAATATCAGAACATTTTGCCGTCACATTCATGAAAAAAAAAATTGATGGGGTGGTTTTCTTTTCATATTGGTAGTGAAGTGATAACAATAACAATACCTCAGAGCAATGGGTGCAAGGGGCATCACACTGGAGCCATGTGAGGTCACTACCTGTGTCCACATCAAGAAAATAAGGCCTTGGTGGCTGACCGATATTGAGAGTAACATTATAGAACCTGCAAACATTGAATTCAACAATAAAAAAATGTCTTATATTAGAATATCAATATCCTAAAGATGTTTCACTTTAATTAGAAAAAGGAAGCTATAGATGTCCACAGAATATCATTATCCTAAAGTTGTTTTTCTATACTCTTTTGGAAAAGTTCTGAACCAGAAGACAACATCAAGTGAACCCCAAAACATGAAACAACACAAGGAACCGAGAAAGAAGACTTGTTAATAAGTTATGTACCTACCCAACAGGATAAACGTTGCCATGAAGAGGGATCACAACGTAAGAGCCAGCAGGATTCAACAGTCTTGGACATGATGATGACGTGGCTTGAGTTGGGAGAATTGAGTTCCTTCCACTTTTGTGTCTGTTACCAAACCAAGCTGAACAATAATACATGTTGAACAACAGCATCATTGCAAGCACCATCTCTACTTTCCCTATCTTCATCCTCTTCTCTCTCTGGATCCAACCAGAAACTTCTTTCTTTTTATTATTTTGTTTATTTGTTTTTAAATGTATGGATGAAAGAATTTGAAGAGTGGTGGTGGGGTTAAGTTTAAATCAGAATTCTTGATTCTTGTAGGAAGAATTGGTTTTGCCCTTGTCCATGAAGGATGGGATTCATGGGTATTGCTTTTGCTTCGATTATTGGTGTTAGTTTATGGGAATATAAGTGACAACCTAGGATTGGGTTTGGGTTTGTGTTTAGGAAGGAGGAAAGAACAGAACAACCTTGGCATTGGAATTGGAAGTGGAATTGCTTCTCGTGCTGTAGCTTCTAGTTCCTTTCTTCCTCATGAAGCATCAAAACTGAACTTTCTCCACAAAAATTATCACAACCCTTTTGAGTAAATGAAGAAAAAATTGGAACTGGAACTGGAAACACTGTTGTGTGTTCGTTCGATTCTGAGACTCTTGGATAGCTTCTGGGAAACTTCTTTCTTGTCTCTTTTCAACAATGCAGCCAAAAACTTGATATATTTTATTTTAACCGGTTCAATACAACATGTATATTTTTTTATTCACTTCTATTTCAACTCAAACAATAATTATTATACATTGCAAACAAATTGATTAAAAATAACATATCAATTAAACTGCATTTGCTCATAAATAGATGATATTTTTTTTCCATGACACCAAGATATTGGTGATATAAGTTTAAGTTTAAGTTTAAACTTTCTTATTGTCTGTTGGGTAGAGGAATTGCATATCGAGAAGTACATTTTTCTTAACTGATAATATTTGACCTAATATAAAAAATAAAAAATAAAATTAATAATCAGTAAGTGAATATTCTTTACCAAACTTATTTATTAACATGTGAATTTATTTATCCAAGTTTGGATTGTATTTGAAGCTGTGAAAACTTTTCTGTTAATGACTTTTCTGGGAACGCAGATAGTGACCGACAAATCACCATAAAAACTCGGTATATATTAAAATGTTTTTCCTCACCAACTTACTAATTTCAAAAGGGTCGTATAGAGGCAGAGATTAAGTTTTTTTTTTGTTGGATCTGAATGTACATTAAAATTACCTTAGGAAAGACAAAGGAAATAAAACGAAAAGAAAAGGAGTGAAAAATAAAATACTTGTTTAGATTATATGGTAAGAAGAAAATTGAAATTAAAAATTATTTGGTTGCATAAAATGCAAATAAAATAATATAAATATTTTGTATCAGTGAGAATTTATTGTAAGTTTAGCATTCCTGAAAACAACAGAAAGTTGAAAAATTGGATTTGGAATCAATTTATACATGTCAAGCCTGGTGAACAAGCATTTTTTTTAATATTAGAAAAAAAAAATAGGGAAGTGGGATCATAGAAGTTAAGTGAGGTTAAGATATGGACAAAGTTTATACATTTACAAAATTCAACTTTTGCTGAGTCTATGATCTTGGATGTAAATTTCATCTTTTTATTTAACTTTTAAATTATAAAACTATCATGTTTTTAATATTTTATTTTCAAAGATTTGTGTAGAAAATACTAATTTAAAAACTTTTTTTTCTCTGTTTGTCGTACAGAATTTTAAAAAGAAAATGAGAATTTGGAATCAAATTTTGACAACAAAAAGTACAAAAGAAAGGAAACACACGAAAGTTTCCAACTTTTTCTTCAAGTTTTCAACTTACTTTTAACAGCAAAATACTTGATGTGATCACTGACACTCCAATTTTAGTGACAGAAAAACAAACAAAAACAAAAGTTGCATTCATGTTATGTTGTGTTTCCACACCCTATTCTATCAAAGCAGGCACATTATCTTTGATATCTGAATCAATAATTTAATGGCAATCAAAGAACAAATTCATGAGATTGAAAACTTGTGGGGAAAAATTGTAATTAAATTTTGTCACTATACCAAATTGGAAGCCACAAGTTACTGCCCAAGCACATTATTTTAGTACTTCCTAATTCATGAACATTTTAAAAAGAACCCTATCATTCCTTCTCCTTTAAGACCATCCAAAAAGAGCAAGAATTATTTGAACAATATTGCCACTGATAACGGCCTTCAATAATTTTTCCTTCTCAGTTGTGTATGGAGGATATCTTATGGATGAATCTGCATCAAAACTTCTATAGAGAACTGACTTTCTATGGCTGAAACTATCAAAAGAGAATTTTCCATGGTAACAACCCATTCCACTCTCTTCAACTCCTCCAAAAGGCAAACCACGAGTTGCAACCTGCGAGCATAGACAAGTGTCTACATATTAACACATTTGAGTGCATGTATGAACTAGCTTAAATTTAAGGTTTTTGATTTCATTTGATGATTATATGTGCACTGGATTTTCAGCTTTCACTCATTCTATGCCCACACAAAATTTAGCTTGTGAAGTCTCAAGCATCTTATGTTATAGGTTCAATTTCATTTAGTGCTGAATTGATATACTAACGTCTTTAAGAACAACAATATGTTGATGATGAATATTTAAGTAAAAAACATGCAGGCAAACATGAAGATCAATGGTATATTGATGAGTGCAGGAATCAAGAAGAAAAAAGAGTGAGAATATCCAAGAAGGATTACTTGAACATTCTTGATAAAATAAATCTTTGTTTTCTTTCTTTACTAGTTCATGGGCTCATTGGTTTTAGAGTTTGTACAAATTCTTTCAATTTGTATTTTGTTTGTATTGTAGTTTGAGTTAAAAAATTGAGCTTCAATTGAAAACTCAATCAAGGCCTAATTAAGCCTTCAAAGTCTCGGCCAAAGAGAAGGAAGAGAAGAGTCAAAGAAAACACAGAAAGCATGGTGCCTCAAGGAACATGGAAAGCATGACTATACATGGATCACATCTCCTAGTTCTCTTCCAAACATAGACTCATCTAGATCTAGAATTTGAGTTTGAATTTTGAATTTTGAATTTTCCTCTCTAATTTCGTTGACGTTTTAGGTGCTTCAATAGCTATATATATTGAATGAGAATTTTTAGAACATTTGTCTATTAGGAGAGTGGTTCTTTTTCTTTTGAGTTTTATCTTGAAATTCTTGGAATATAAGTGGTGATTATCTGATGCATTTATATTGGGTTAATCTCAAGTAACATATTCTCCATTGCTACTTTTTTTCCATCTTTTCTGCTTCCTTTGACTACACTTTTATTTTACTTGTTCTAATGCTTTTATATTCTCACCATTATCTTTATAATTCAGTGCATAAGATTCTTATGTTCTTATTATATTTTTGTTTCATTTTGTGTTCTTGTGTTATTTGAATCTATGAATCAGAGCTTGACATAAGTCACTTCATATTTTAAGACAAAAATGAGATTCAACTCTGACCTCGCAAAAATATTAAAACTTATGGAAGCTTCCAATGCATGTTCATCCTCTATCATAAATATAACTGTATAACTAAGAAACTTAATAATTAGTATTCCGAAAAAACACTTCAAAGGATTATTTGTTCCAGAATGATGAAACCAATGGCTTTCATCACTTATTGATTCAAGCAACTTATATCAGCCAACCATCAGAAATTTTCTAAAGCTAAGTTCAATAATTTTATGTATGTCAATGAAAGATGTCAAATAAAGAGACGGAACTTTTCTTTTTCCTTCTATATGTGGAGCGCTAAAAGGAAACAATCGAATTATGAGAAAAATATGATGATAATTAAAAGATATTATGATAGCAAATGACAATTTTTCATCTGTGAATTTTAGGAAGAGGATAACTACATGGAGGATAGCGTCATTGATGAGTATCCCTCCTGATGATATCTTATCCACATAATCCTTCTTCAGCTGCTCATTGTTTGTGAAGAGATATGCAGCAAGAGGTTTTGGCCTTGATTTGATTATACTGTAGCAATCTTCTATGTTGTCCACCTGCAAAAATATAATTATATAATATGAAGAAACATATGAAGTCCTTTCAAAAATTATTTTTGTAATAGTTAATTTGGTTGGAAATAACCATGGGATAAAGGGAGTAAGAAAGATAGATATTACATGGTAACAGTGGTTTTATGCTTGAAAGGTAATTTTTTTTTTGGAAAAAACAAGTGAAGACTTTGAGTTAAGTTAGAATCATCTTTTCGATATGCTCTCATTCACACATAATAATACAAGAAAAGAGATGCAAGTTTAAGAACCGGTGTTTTGGGATCTACGTTAGTTGTAAAGGGATCAGGAAACTGGTAAAAAGAACAGTACGGTTTTAAAAGAGGTGGAATCAAATAATGGTCACTAACAGCTGGAAAAGGAAAAAAAAATGTCATAAATGAGATGGAACATGTTTTCGCTGCACAAAGAACCATGAACCACGATTCTTGTCAACATGTCTCAAACTGTACTTTTTCATAGTGAACTATAACTCACTGTGATGATTGGCAATATTGGCCCAAATATCTCCTCCTGCATTACCAAAGCATCTTCAGGAACATCTAATATGATAGTTGGGGAAATTTTTCTGCAATATGAAGGAAGAATCTCATGTTATGATATCTTATAAGTGATATTACAATCATAAACATTAAAAGAAGAATGTCACTCACAATTTCTTCTCATCCCTCTGACCTCCTAAAACAATCTTGTCAGATACCTTATCCTCATCCAAGAGTTTCACAAGCCGTGCAAACTGGTTAGAAGACACAATCCGTGACATGTCTTTTGATTCCAATGGATCTTTACCAAAAAATTGTTCCAATTCTTCTTTTAAGGCACTTATCTGTCGAGTGAGAATTCATCAAGAGTAATATATTTTAATAGTGCACAGCATTTTGTATTTTTTAGGCCACCTTACCAGCTTTGGAGCAAACTCTTTTCTTGTGATGATATAATCAACAGCAATGCATGCTTGTCCACTATTGCATCCCCACTTGCCAGCTATTATCCTCCTAGCAGTAACCTGAAAATTCAATGATCATTATAAACGAAAATATGTTACACGATGTGTAAATCAGGAGATCCTTCAAAGATGTTACTTGTAAGTTGACATCTGATTCAACAACAGCAGGGCACTTTCCTCCAAGTTCCAGAATCACTGGTGTAAGATGCTTTGCAGCTGCAGCCATGACAATGCGACCAACTCTCGCACTACCTGCAAAAAGCGGGTTGATTATGCATGGAACCTTATGGCGAAGCAGGCATGCTAAATGAGCTATATGCATTTGACTTGTTAATTATAGAATGAAAATTTCAACTGTGCTAACTCAAATCCTGGACATAATTTATAATGTGTTAATAGGATCAGACATTTATATGAAACAGCTTTAATCAGATACAAATTTCAGGCATCTTAAAATGAATCTATTTGATGTAGGATGTGGATAAAAAATTAGAAGACATGTTACCTGTATAAAGTATCTTATCCCACTTCTGCTCCAGGAGAGCAGTTGTTTCAGGAACAGCCCCTTCAACAACTCTTATGGCAGAATTGTCCAAATATTGTTCGATCAAATTTGCAAGCAGTGATGATGTTGCTGGAGCAATTTCTGATGGTTTAAGGACCACTGTGTTACCCGCACAAATGGCTCCAATAACAGGATCCATTGATAACACTGAATATAGGAAGTAAAAACAAATCAATGGAAAGAAAATGACATAAAAAAGAAGCAAGTGAACAAATTAGAGTAAGCATCTCCCTCCACAAAAGAAAGATATAAATACATTTCTGAATACCAAAAGATTATGATGATATTGAGAAGAATGCACAAGTATCACAGACTTGGCTCTAATTTATTGAAATTTTAAGCAAGTGGCCACAATCGTTGGCCAAATTCACATACAGAGAACAGAGTGAATTTTAGAGCTTGAAATAACTGGTGAAATTTGAATTTTGACAGAAAGAAAAGTGTGCAAAAAGGTTTGTATTTACAATAACACATCCCGAAGAAGTCCTCCACAGTGACGAAAACAATTGACATGAAGAAAAGCTATTCTCCATGATAACCAAACATTTGATAGATGTGTGAATTGAATGAAAAAGGAACATCTACATACAGAAAGGAAAATTCCATGTAGAGATAACCAACACCACCCCCAGCGGTTCTGGCACAATCTCTGCTGTTGATGGAAATGTTGTGATTGAAGTACTCACCTAAAAGGGTAAAAGACATTTGGTTGTTAATTAATAAAACTATGTTGGAACTTATTGCTCGTCTTGCAATTTACCCTCTCAGGCTTCATCCAGTTTTTCAGCCCCTCAAGTGCTTCACTGCATGAGGATTTTACCTGGGAAACCTGCATTAAGAAACATAGCAAATCTGATGTGACCATGATGATAGTGAGGCTGACAAGACTACTGGACATATCGAAACATTAAATGGAAACATGACAAGGGAATGGAGAAAAAGCAAATGGAGAGAATTCCATAAACTAATGCATAACAGGAGCAAGAAATTGAAGACCTCAGATACAAATGCTTCAAATTGAGGTTTAGCAAGGTCCTTATATAGAGCTTCAGTGATTTCCTTCTCATTCTCTTTCAACAGCTTAAAAATGGCCTCCAACTGGGAAACCCTCCATTCATAGCTCTTTGTCCTGCCTGAATCAAAGCAATTTCTGAGATCTCTAACAAGCAAATTAGCCTTCTCTCCATCAAATATCTGCTTCTCTTCTAATTCTGGCAACACTGATAGGGTTGCAGAACATCTTCACAAGATAAACCATACATGCAACCAAACCACATAAAAAGAACATTGTAATTGTGCAAATACTATTAGAACACCTCATGACCAGAAAAGGTGGAGGCAGAGAGAGGGCTTACAAGATAGAAGAGAAAACAACAGAACGGGAGTGGAAATGAACTTGCTTGGGGAAGCACTTTCTGGTTAAATGGCCTCCAAAGGCTCTTGAACTAACTGGGTCACTGTTAATATGAAGAACTAGGATAAGAAGCCCGCCAATTATGATGAAATTGCAGTTTTTTTTTTCAACTTATATTCAGCAATTCTATTATTATTTTGGGTGATTATACTTCCCATCAAGTTGCATTGACCATCTTTGTTTTCATATCACAAAATAAATAAAAATTACATGAACAATCACTGCCTTAATGAATACAAAAGGCAGAAGAAAATAAAACACGTACCTAACAGCAAGGAACGGCCCAAGGCAGAGGCTTTTCATGGTAGGACAAGAAGCAGAAAAATCTTTGGTAGTGATGTCTAAAACTAAAATTTCAAAATCTGAATTAACTTGCATACATATAAGCATAACCAGAGTGAGTTCTCAGCCATGGAAAAATTCGAAGATAATGTGGCACACAATTAATGACTAGGTACTAATCATGTCTAACTTGACAAAGACATGTCCAAAATCCAAAATTGAAAGAAACGTTTTAGTTTGGCAGTAAGACAAAAAAAAAAAAAAAAAAAAAAAAAAAAAAAAAAAAAAAACTTGCGTAGAGAAGTAATGTTTGGTAATGGAATGGGTAGGATTTTATGTGGTACAGAACCCACATGGATCTCTTGAATCCTAACCGTTCCATGCAGCATGTATCATGCATCATGCATCTCCTTTGGCACAGTCCCTGAATCAAAACGAGTAAAATGAGTGAAGATGGATCAAGGGTGACAAATACCTTCATAAAAATTCAAATGTGTGTACTGTGCTAGTTGAAGACGAAAGGTCAGAATCACGACACAGAACACTGGCTTTGTGTCCGTGTACCTTTTCCACGTAATGGACCCGTATCTACCCACAACGATTAAAATGGGACCACACTGTAACTTTGATGTTTTCTAATCATTAATTAGGTATTAATCTCGATATTTAAGATAAATTAATTTTTATCCCTTAAAAACAATTACTTTAATCCCTCCCATTTCAAAAACACATATTTAGCTTTTGAAATCTCAAGTCATTATGTCATGCCATTAATATTTATGCCACACCATAAATATTAACTATTTACAATTATGATAAAATTAAATACATATTTAATCATGTTATTGTAAAATAGTATCACCCACCAACATTTATTAATTACTAATCTTTGTTCAAGAAGATAACTACTAACTCAGGTATCAGTCTATTTTTCTTTAAAATGACTTTGTTTGATAATATCTTCAGTACCTTTTATACCAAAGACAAAGATATGTTTCTTGTGAATTTTATTTGGTTTTAGAAAGAAAAAAAAGTCTAAGAAACTATTTCTCTTTTCAATTTGAAGATCAAAGTGGTTTTAGCACAAATGTTTAAGCTTTCTTTTATTGTAACTGATATAGTTGAATAGATTTGTAAAGTTCAGTTTGCTTTTCTACCTTCCACTTCCACTTTTCCTTTTATTTTTCTTGATAAGCCTTCCACTTATGTTTCTCATGGATTAAAATATTAATGGATAACATGGTTCCCTATTCAATCAAGTCATTCATATGATAGATATTTCAAGAGTTCCATTGGATAAAAGAAGATTATATATATCCAATAACTCGTAAATCTACTATTTCAACTTTTATCCTAAATAGTTATATTATTATTATAACTATTTATTAATGTAAAGTGAAGTGGTTCTCCACTACCATCGATAACACCTGGACCAGTTCCAATCCCAACCTTGTTACCAGATACATAGATTCCTATTTCTTCACGCTGTTGTAAAAGTTTCGGTAGGGCATCAAACAGTTTCATCCATAAAAAAAAATGAACTAACTCAGAATGCTGACTTAGTTTGAACAGTTTTCATGTAGTGGCCACTAATAGAAACAATGGTACGGATTGGGTGACCGAAAGGTGTTGAATTAGTGTGACTTTTATACCAATTTCAAATTTCAGCTGAATCTTTTTGTATTATCTTCTGTAAAATCTTCAAAGGTTTAGCGAAGAGACAACGTAATATACTGAAATATTAGTGCAGCACAGAAAACTCAAATAGTAAGCAAGGGCATGTTCTCATTATATTCATGACAGAGTGCACGTGTTCATCCACATTCTCTATGTGAGCATTCAGAAATATAGCTTGCAAACAACATAATTGTTATTTTACATTGAACAAATATGCGAATCTATAGACTTACAAGTCGTATCATAATGAATATATTCAAAATCTCAAAATTCAAGATGGGAAGGAAGTGCAGTTTTTTTTTTTTGTGGGAGAGTGACAAAAGACTTAACAAAGATCTAAACTGTACTAAGGGATCATGTTGTATGGGCACCATGGGTTCTTGAAGCCCATATTCCGAACACAAGAAACCAGAAAACGAACAAGATTGCCCAATAACGTGCAGGTCCATACTTGATTCTGGTAAGCACAAACTGCAATAACCACAAGTATACAAAACAAACGAGTCAGACTCTAACAACAGGATTCAAATAAAAAAAGTGCAGTTATGAATATGCCACTGAGATCAAGCATGTATTCTATTTTTAAGCACAAGAAGAGAGTACAACCATAAATACTAGTCAAATAAGTGAGAGAACCTCAAGGCTTTTTAAAGTACTTTATCCTACTTAATGTGAGGTAGTCCTTTCCGTGGCCCAACCCTCAACAAGGGCACTAACTGTTGGGACTAAAACAAAAAAGGAGAATCCAATCCAAAATTTGGAAATTGTTCATTCATCTATTCAATTGTTTATTTTGGTACAAGGCCACAGGTATCTTCCTAAAAGACAATCCCATTCGAGTAGGATAAAAACATAGTCAAGTGTGAATTCATCCAAACATAACAAAATCTGAATAAAACTTCTTCAGTAAA
>Ga0209589_1008324_pt1 | contig 16224 bp, 7 predicted proteins | sample CowpeawhiteBW_FD_187525 | JGI IMG/M metagenome (GOLD analysis project Ga0209589, IMG submission 187525) | Root nodule microbial communities of legume samples collected from California USA - Cow pea white BW (SPAdes) (version 2) | ecosystem: Host-associated > Plants > Roots > Nodule | place: USA... | reverse complement strand
AAAAAATTCATAAATTAACTAGTTCATGTAACAATAAAACAAATATAAATTTAAAATTTGAAAACAATTTTAAGTAAAGTTGAATGTGAAACATAATTTTAAATAAACTTAGCTATGTTAAAAATATATAATAAAAATATCAATTTGAATAAAAATATCAAATTTAATAAAAATATTTGTATAACATTTATATAAAATTAAATTTGATTTCAATTTGGAGAGGGACAAAATTGCTCATTTTTACAAAAATTGAGACAAATTAAAATAAAGGGACGAAATTGAGACTAAGAAAATGACATCTGAAATAATATTGACACGTGTCACTGTCACTGCCACGTCACTCTATCATTGCCACGTGGCACGATGACAGCTTGACACGTGACAATTTTTTGATTTTTTAAAAAAAGTTCAAAAAAATAATAAAAAATTCAAAAAAAAATAATAAAAAATTCAAAAAATCGGGGAACTAACACGTGGCACTCTCTCTAACGGCGTCAACCTTAACTTAACGAAAAGGGTAAACGTGAGACGTTTTAACAAAAAAGGGACCATTTTGAGACTTGTAAAAATTTGGGTACCATTTTGAGATTTTGACTCTAACATGGAACAAAGGCATAATTAAACCTATATTTTTTAACTGACATCAACAAAAAAACTTGAATTTAAAATTAATTGTGGTTATTCTTTTGACATTTTTAAAGTTAGTCTTTTTTTGTCTATATAAACAATTATTAGTTTATTGAAACGAAGAAGAAAACATACTTAAAAAGTGGCTATTAAAAATATTTTTAAAAAATACAAAAACGGAAACATATTAGTAAAATATGAAAAATACACGAGTATGTTGGGCCGGCACTGAACTATCTAAGCCCACCTTGCAAATATACAATACAAGAGATCTTTCTTCCTACACCTCCAAGCATTTCTTCTGCATCTCCAATTTTTTTTTTTAAATTTCCAAAAAACCCTTTGACCATTTAAGAAAACTCACAGACATCACACTCCCAAAATTACTTCCGGATGTCGATTTCCGGAAATCAAAATATATAACTTCCGAAAGTCAAAATATATCCTCGGAAGTCGACTTCCGGAAGTCAAAAATCATTACCGGAAGTCGTCTTCCGGAAATCAAAAAGATAACTGAAAAAATAATAAAATAATAAACTAAAAAAACAATTAAAAGTTAGAAAACATAAATTTATTGACTTACGGAAGTCGACTTCCGTAATGTTTTTTGACTTCCGGAAGTCGACTTCCAATGATAATTTTTTACTTCCGGAAGTTAACTCCCGGTGATACATTTTGACTTTCGAAAGTCGACTTCCGATGATACATTTTGACTTCTGAAAGTCAACTTTCGGTGATATATTGACTTCCGGAAGTCGATATAATTTTGGGGTTGTGGTGTTTGTGGGTTTCCTTAAATGATCAAAGAGTTTTTTGGGAATTGAAAGAAATTTTGGAGGTGCAGGAAGAAAGACCCATACAAGGCTAGCAATGGCCTGCATTTCAACATCAAGCCCTTTAAGTTGGATTATACAAAAAAAATGACCCATTACTTAAACCTTGGGAACACAGATTTTACAGAAAGGGATTGAAAGCCCACTTCCAATTTTTAACAGTATTTAAACAAAATCAATTTATTATTTTTTCAGAATGCATTTATATATTTATAACGTAACATATTCTTGTAATTTTCTTGTAATAACGTTAAAATTATTAAAGTATTCATTAAGCATATTCATAAAATAAATTTTAGAGAAAAAAAAAAATAGGCATGCATCTCGTTCAGTCAAATTGATAGGTACGAAGATCGCACATTTTGTCATCACATGTCACAATTTGAATTGAATGCATATATGATACATACAGGTATGAAAGAAATTATAAAAATCATATATTCCAGCTGGGAAACAAATAAAAAGAAACCAAAAGGTTGACAAAACTTTATCCTATCATTCATACACAAACACAAAGTCAATGGATTATTCCATTCACATGCTCCTTCTTTTAGGTTCTATTCAATAGAAAAGAAAAAAAATTCGACGAGTAAAACATAATTTTTTTTTTGAACCAAGTTTATTTTTTAATTTTATTCTCTTCCTCCTACTTTTAAGTAATTGAAGTTTAAACTTTAAACTGAGTTAGTAAAGACCAACAACTTCTTTATTGCAACCATTGTTGTATTTATTGCATCCATTGTCCATTCTTGTTGTGTATTGATAGTAGATTAGACATATTACCTAATCTCATTGGATCTAATTTGGTTTGACTTTTTTGTTATTAAAATCGGGTTAAGGTGTTTTGAGAAATCCATTTAAATAAATAAAGTCATTTTCAAGTTTTGTAAAGAAAAGTCTATTAAACCTGTCAGAGTAATTTATTTAAACACGTTATTATGGAAAGAAATCCGTTTTAATTGAGTATAAAAAAAAATGAAAGATTGAATTGAAGGCCATGCAAGCGTGCAAGTTTCTTGTATATAATAATAAAAAAAATGCTTATACGTGTTATAGTGATAGGGTGAAAGAGAATAGACAGAAAGTGTTTGAAGAAATTGGTAACAGTGTGTGTAAGTTTGACTTCAGAATGCTGCAATTGGTACGGACCAGGACATACCCAAGAAATAGAATAGACCCATAACACTTAATTAAATTATTTAAAACAAATAAGTTTATAACTAAACTTCTTATTCACAAAAAAAAATTCTAAGCATTTTTTTTTCATTTAATTTTGACATCATGATTGAAAAATTGTCCTCATGGACTCTTGTTAATGATTTGTTTTGTTGATACAAGGATTAAAAAACATGCAATTGGAGATATTTCTAGATTAAATTCGCAATTGTCAAATGATACTTTTAGTGTGTATTTACGACTGATTAATTTACTTTTAAAAAATATCAATAGATTTGTATTAATAAAATCTATAATAGGAAAACATGTTGTAGACAAATATAAATGGGATTCATATTCTTTCGTCTTAGTAGTACATGTCGTGTCCTCCTAAGTTGATTTTTTCTTTTATTGTGATAACAAAATGACGTCGTTTTTATTATTCGATGGAATTTATTTTGTCAACCGCTAATATTTGCAAGAAAAAAAAAATGTAGGTTATCATATATAGTAGTAGATAACGATGTGGTAGCAACAGAAGAAGAAAAAAAGCAATTGAAATATTGTCATTTATTACTGCAAAAGAAACTGTCTTTCCAACATCTCAATAAAGACACAAGATATAATAGAGTAACCAAGAATTCAAATTCACATAAATACTAATATATCTATCCGTTGACTTATTATCATCCTAAATTTATAATGAAAGTACAAGAAAAAAAATAATTTGAGATGATTTTTATGCTGTTTTTCAAGGAAAAAATAAAAGAAAAAAGTTATTGTATATTTTTGTTTTAAATACAAATACATATTTTCAGATGTTTAAAAAAAATCTTATATTTCTTGAAAATTAAGTTTAAAAAAGTAATTTATATTAACATGTTTTTTATCGAGACAATTTTTTTTAAATAAAATCATCATGATATTAGTGACTTTAACTTATTAGTGAAATCGAGTGCAAAAAATATAATTTATAGACGCGTTTTTACCATTTTCCATTAATGTCAAATTTAATAAACAATATAGTTATTATAATGATACTAACAAAAATAATTTAGGACGCATTAATAATACTCTTCGTTAAAATAAAGTGTGAAATTTTAGATGAAAATTATTTTGAATTTTCGTAATAGAGAATAATTTGGATGATTGACTCTTTTCGCACTAGTATTCGGTTTGAACTTTATTTTAAGATACATTCATTATAATTTTCAGGTGGTCAACAAAAGGCGGTGGAAAACAATTCTACATAATAATTTATTGTATTGCTGTTCAACATGGATTTAAGAGACAATAAATATATGAAGATTTTCTTCCTTTTTATGCTGCAAATTTCTTCACATAAATAGTTAGAAGGAAACAAGATAAACATTCGTTTTTCCCACTATATGGTATAGTGAATCATAATAAACAAACACAGCTTAGAGTCATGTGGTTCTTTTGTTCAATCTTAAAATGATAGATATGTTTTTCTTTTCAAATACGCTAAAACAATATTTGCATAATCGATGGCGGATCTTGACTAAAAATATTGGAGGAGGCAAAATAATATAATTTTTTGTTTATTAAATTAGATTATCAGTATAATGTTTTAAAAAATAATTCTTTAAACTCAACGATTGAATTATTAGATTAGACCATTAGTATAATGTTTCAAAATATATGAAGAAGTGGAATGTATTTGTTCCCATCTTCACGAATAGCTTCCTTTTATTATTTAAAAAAATAAATCTATTATTTTATTTTTCATCTGTATAAATATTTTTTTTTTCAAAATAATATTAGAATATAATTTTTTTTCTTGTATATTCATAAAAAATGAATTTGTAAAAGGTTTGTAAGTTAAAAAATTATGTTAATAACTCTTAAACTAATATTTTATTATTAGGTAAGACGATAGAGAGTTACTTCTTTTTCAAAAAAGAAAGAAAACAAATGAGAAATAATAAAATAATGAGTTTGTGTCTAATTTTCTTTTCTTCAAAAACAAAAAAAGTAAACACATGAGAATGAGAGATGAATACAATTTGTGAAAAATTAGAAAGACAATGAGAAAGAAATAAAAAATATCTTAATAACTATTTTGTTCAATTTTTTTTTTGTTTCTTTATTTGTCCAAAAATGTCTAGTTGATTGTCTAATGTTTTTTTAGTCTCAATTTGTTGAAAATTGAAACGGTTAATAGGAATGTTTTGCTTTGTTGGTATAATTAACATAATCCTAGTGTTAATTTTGATGAAAAATCTGTTGATCCGCTTCAAAAAATTTAATGAAAATAACCAAATTGCATCAACTTTTTAAAAATCGAAACCAAATTGAGACTAAAAAAACTAAATGACCAATTTTGTTAAAATTAAAGACTGTGTTTTATAAAAGAAATAAAAAGTCACACAATTTAATTTCAATTAATTTCTAAAATATACTAGATATAATTTTTTAAAAATTTAAAAGATATATATAATTTAAAATAATTTCAAAAATATAAATACAATTTTAAAAAAATTAAAAAATTTACATATAATTTAAAAAAAAAAAAAATATTGGGGCGTCATGACCCCTCCATGCTCTTTAAATAACCCGCCCCTGCGCATAATAATAATAATAAATATTGTACAGGTATTTGATCAATAATAATTCATAAGAAAAAGACTAAGGTTATACCAGAGATTTTAAGTTCAGAGATATTGAAACAAAAATTTGAAAAAAAAATGACATCTTACATACACGCCACTGTGTCTTAATCATACTCCTTATATTACTTTTAGTTCTTAACCAATGTTTATTTCAAGTTATTTCATTATATATTCAATAACTGTTATAAGAACAATGTTACGGTGTATCTAAAAGCATATTTAATTATATTTTAATATTTTGTTATCACCGATGTAAAATCTCTTACATTCAAAATTTATCTTATAAAATTATATTTGAAATAATTTAGATGAAAACAAATAAAAAAAAGTGGAAGCTACAGATGTCAGAACGTCAAGTAGGAGTGTTCTCATTTGAATATCACTTTCTCATCCTAAACTGTCTTGAAAAGTGGCTACATTGGAAAATGAATTTCAAAGTTTGTAAAGAATACAAGACTCTCGCGTTAACAAGTGAATTAAGATAACGCTCAACGATTAATATATATTAAATTTATAAAAATATATAAGTAAGTGTGATATTTAATAAAATTTGATTTAATAATTATTAATATAATTTTATTTATTTTAAAGATAAAAATATTCATAAATATTATATATATATATATATATATATATTTAATATTGTATTTAATGTTAATAAATAAAAGTTAAAAATTAATTAAATAATAAAATAATTATATTTTAATATTATTAAAAATTAAGTATAAGAAAGTTTAAATTAACAGAAAAAAATAATATTAAATATCTAAAAGTTAAAAGAAAATAATAAGAAAGTATAAATTAACAGAGAAATTAATAAAAAAAATTAGTATTAAATATCTAAAAATGTTAAAAAGAAATAATTAAAATTTCTATTTAAAACTTAATTATTATTTTTTTCATTTTAATAAAGACTTTAAAACTTTTAAAATTCTTTTTTGTAACAATAATAAATTATTGTCTAAAAAATAAAAAGAAAATTATTTTTATAAAATTTATTATATATATTTATATTATTTTAATCATTATATTTAATTATTTCAATTTTAAATGTAAGAATCATAATATTAAAATATATTTATTATTTCTTAACTAGAGTTCACGAAACTAGTTAGCATAATAGCATTCTCCACGTAAGAATATTTCAGGTCAAAGTTTGTAACAAATACAAGATTATTACATTTTTTGTGTAAAATAACTTTTAATCATGAAACAAACATCATGGCATTATATATAATTATATATAATAATAATAATAATAATAATAATAATAATAATAATAGTACGTTGTATAGTGTGGCACAGTGAGAAGATGACAGGCATTGAAGGAGACATCCATAAATTGATAAGTTGGTATGAATAGGAGAGAGAAGAATCGTCAACAACTTGTCTGCTCATTCCGTGCAAGTAAATAATAGACACTTTTATTAACTGCCTCCATTATTCTTTATTTTTAACTTTTAATAATTTTCATTAATTAAAAAAATATTATTTATATAATTTTCAAAAAAACTAATTGACTATTTGGCTGCCGACCTACCCATGCTTTATGCACATGTCATGCCACAAACTTTCAAAGAGATAAAAGATATTTAGCTCACCATTGTAAATCTTCCTCACCTTACTCTTCCTTCTTAGAATGCATTTTAATCATCTAAGGAAAATAAATAACGTATGAAAAATATTATTCTAATTCACTAAACAAAATAAGATATAAAGAAAATGATTTAACGTAATCGTAGCACCGATTAACAAACTTAAATATTATTATATAAGATAAAGTTTAGCTCATTTATACACTATAATTTTTTTTTATAAAATTTCTAACAGGGATATTATTAAAATTATTGTATTATTTAGCTTTAAACTTTAAGATTAGATCATATTAAATTTTGGATGAGATAGCTTTTTTTTAAGTTTAGAGTTTAGAAGTATATTTAACTCATTTTTATCTCAGTAATAGTTTGTTTTAAAAAATAAATAAATTATAATATTAAGTTAAATTATTTTAACTTTTGTTTATGTTCATTCTTTCTTTCTGTTTGTCTAATATATTCTTTTTCTCCTTCATTCGCGCATTTTCTTTTTTATGAGTTAAATCTATAAATACCTTTCAAAAGAAAACCTTTTCTTTGTGCTCAGATAATTCCTATTATAAAGAACGTTTTAATTTAAATTTTAAACCTAATTCCTTCAAGAACCGATCCTTTTATCATGAGATGACGTAGGCATACCTTGTCTTTTTCATTTGATTTGGTCTGAAGAAGAAAATTTGGATTACTTCTTTAGTTTTAAGACTGATTCAGTCATACGTTTTGAAATATATGAATATGGAGTAATGATATATGCCATCAGAAGTAGGAAGAATTTGGATTTAGAATTTTTGGTTCATAAAATAGTTGCGATCTTTTCTTTATTGTCATTTGTCAAAATTAATAACATCAATTTTAATTAACTACTTAAGGTTGTGATCAATGAGTTCAAATAGTTGACTCCAGAATTTTCCATGGCCACCCTGGTTCGTCTAATCTAATCCCATGTTTTCATACATTCTCAAGGTGTTCTATTTCTCTCTCTCTCTCACACACAGACACAACACACCTGCTCCGGTTTAAGTGTTCAAAACCTTTCATCTTTTTTACTTAATCACTCTTCTCTCTTCCATTCATGACTCGAGCCTGTGCTTCTTCATGCTAAAAACATGATCAGACACAAGCTGAAGCACACACACCCTCTTGCACCACTTGTATGGATTATTCTCTTTGCAAACTTCACATGTGCCATTGATTTCGTCTTCAATGGCTTCAACTCTTCTGAAGTATTGCTTTTCGGAAACGCCACCATCGATTCTCGAATTCTAACACTAACGCATCATCAAACTTTCTCCATCGGTCGTGCCTTGTACAAGGAAAAAATTCCCACCAAGAAACCAAATTCTTCTTTTGTGTACCCTTTCTCCACCTCTTTCATCTTTGCCATGGCACCTTATGAAGACACTCTGCCGGGGCATGGCTTGGTTTTCATCTTTACGCCTGTCACGGGCATCCAAGGCACAAGTTCTGCGCAACACCTTGGTCTGTTCAACCTCACCAACAACGGAAACTCGAACAACCATGTGCTTGGTGTTGAGTTCGATGTGTTCATGAACCAAGAGTTCGATGACATCAACGACAATCATGTGGGGATTGACATAAACTCTCTCAAGTCTTCTGTTTCCAATGATTCCGGGTATTGGCAAGATGACGGTGACAAGTCCTTTAAGGAATTGACGCTTAACAGCGGTGAGAATTACCAAGTTTGGATTGACTATGAAGATTCTTGGATGAATGTTACCATGGCACCGGTGGGTAGGAAAAGGCCCAGTAGGCCTTTGTTGAATGTTTCTCTCAACTTATCTCAGGTTTTTGAGGATGAAATGTTCCTTGGGTTTACTAGCGCCACTGGTCAATTAGTTGAGAGTCACAAGATTTTGGGGTGGAGTTTCAGCAATGAGAATATTTCGTTGAGTGATGAACTTATTACTACCGGATTACCGTCTTTCGTTCTTCCAAAGGACTCAATTTTGAAGTCCAAGGGATTTGTTGCAGGTTTTACTGTTGGAGCTTTCTTAGTTATTTGTGTCTTGGTTTTGTTGGCACTGGTTTTGATTCATAGGAAGCGTTTGAGAGAAAGGAAGAGGCAGGAAATGGAAGATTGGGAGTTGGAGTATTGGCCACACAGAATGGTGTACGAGGAAATTGAGGCAACAACAAAGGGGTTCTCTGAGGAGAATGTGATTGGGGTTGGTGGGAATGGGAAAGTCTACAAGGGTGTTCTAAGAGGAGGGGTGGAGATTGCTGTGAAGCGCATCTCTCATGAAAACGATGGCCTGCGAGAATTTCTTGCTGAAGTTTCAAGCCTTGGGAGACTGAAGCAAAGGAATTTGGTGGGATTGAGAGGTTGGTGCAAGAAAGATGTTGGGAGTTTCTTGTTGGTGTATGACTACATGGAAAATGGTAGCCTGCGAAAATTGGTGGCCTGCGAAAATTTGAATTAAAAAAAATATTTATCACCTATGGGCTCGGTCCTAACTGACCCGAGGCAGAAAGTTGTGTATATGGCATCGGTTTCAAAACAACCGAGGCATAAAACTGGGTGATAACCGAGGCCAAAAGGTGCACATTTTGGTCTCGTTCCAATATGCCTCGGTTCCAGACCCGAGGCAAAATGTGGAAAATAACCGGGACAGAAAGCCCTTACTGCACTGGTGTATTCATATACACTTTTTTCTTTTGATATTCCAAGGTCAAGATTTAAGTATTCAAGCTAAATAGAAAATCTTTATAACTTTTATAAAGTTGTCAGTAATTTAATTTATAAATAACTAGTGTTTATATATTTTATTATTTTTTATTAATGTAACTATAAATCAAATATAAAGAATTTTTATAATTTTAGTATAAAATAATTTTTATTTATTTTGTAGTTAGTTTTATAATTAAACATGGTTAAGTTTTAAAAAAATAGTCATATTGAAATAAACGATTAAAATATAAAAAAAGTTACTTAAAGGATAAAATTAATAAGTTGATAACTACGTAGGAAGAATTGTCTACCTGATATTAATGAATGATTCATCTTTCTGTCCTTCCTAAAACGCATGTAAGACAATATTGCTCTCTTTTTGGTAGGGTATGCCAAAAGACTGAATGCTCAAACAAAGAACGTATCTCACTATTTGTTTTATTTCCTCTATCTAAAACTCATTAATGAGACATCAGTTTTATATACTTACCAGTAGAGATCATGAACCTCTCAACAAGTTACTGAACAATCAAGTTCATTATAGACGTTCACTGAACAGTCCAACCCATCACATACCATTTCTCAGAAACCCAAAATTATGTATTATCCATAAAATTAATAACAATGTGCAATATAATTGATACTATCAAATAATATAATTTATTGATTAATGTTAATTCATAATAATAACAAAATAGAGAATAATAATTTTTATATAATAAAATTATAGAAATACAACAATGATAACTTGTAAATCACTTATTACCACGAGGGGCCAAATTTCTATTTCCATTGCAAGGAGCTTTCCAAGTATTAAGACTTCAAATTTAGCATGATGTTGCATTTAAACTCAAAACTGAAGGAACTATTCAATGTGGACTTCATTAGGACCTTTTAAAATTATTCTCACTTCATTTTCTTTGAGGTTGGATGCACCATCTAATAATATTATCCACGTGGAGGCCTCCTTTTATTTAAAACTAGGGACTGGAGTGAGCTCAACCACGAAATATGCTAGTATTTTGTGCCTTGATAGCTCCTCATAGTTGACAATTGAAGTTATATTTTGACAACTCAATTGACTACTTCATTATTCACCCATCAACATCGAGTTTATACAAAACCTCATTAAATAGGAGATTAACCTTGATAATGATGTTGTGACTTTAAAAATAATAACACAAATGTATTATCTTCACTTAAACAACAAAAGTTGTCCATTCTATTTGTTTGCAATTCAAACCCTAAAGAACCTAACTCAAAAAATAGATTATATTTATTGAATCAATGTCAAGTTGATGGCTCGATTGATTATAATAATATAAAGTTGTAATAGTTCAAACTTCACTAGTTTAGTTAGGATGTTCATTGAGTTTCACAAAGACACTCTCACATTCATTCAACCACACAAATTGTTAATTTTTCTTAATACATTAGAAATACAAAATTCTTTTGTCTCCCCTTTAAAGGAAATGAGATAAGGAGGATATTCAACTACTGATTTTTTTAATCCCATTAACACTAGTCAAACTTCACATGTTGATTATGATCACATATTTATTTGGATTCACTTTCATTCTTTGTTGTGTGAGCTCGAAACTAAGAATTTTTTCACCTTTACCCTCACAATGTTTCTTCCCAACTTGGGTTTCAAAATCATGTCAATCAATTATTGGTAAGTTACTTCAACGTTCTTTAAATTAAAAGGTATCACCCAATAACAATACATGGTTATTTTCACCTTGAGTGCAGTCTTGTCTTCATCTTCTAAATGTATTCAAAATTGATATATCGAAGGCCTCCATGCATCAATCTTTAGGGGCTCACAACATCCATCAAACTTTCTATGTTTGGCAACATTTATAAATCTTTTGAGTTAGCATTGTTCAAATCAGTAAAATTATTCACATATACCCTTTCTTGTTTGGTTTCTTCATTATTACCACATTTATCAACCAAATTGAGTATTTATTTCTTGGATATGGAAGGCAAAAATGAGTTTTTTGTTCTTCCATCATAGTTGTTCTCTTTTTCTCTTATCTTCGTTAAACTTTCTTTTCTTTTGTATCACTAATTTTACACATGTAGTCAATTTGTTGCACAAAGAATTTTGATTGATGCTTGGCATGTTGAACATCAATTTGGAAAATAAATGTACATTTATTTAATCAACTAAAAATATTCTTTTTCCAATTAGGTATCCAGATTGATTTTTATCTTGATCATATTTCCATTGAGAATCTCGACTTTCTTCACTTTCCTTATCAAGGCCTTTGTTCTTCAAATATCAAAGAAGGATCAATGTTTAGGATGTGGACTTGATCAAATTAAATGTCAACATATGTGTGACGTTGGCTACACAAACTACCTTTGTAACATTTTTAGCAATATTTGAATCAATCCTTAAATACCAAGCTACTTGTTATGCACATGAAACTCGACCTTCAAGTCAATAGTGAATATTACTACCCCTAGCTTATTTAGTAATTGTCTACCAAACAAAAGATTATACGAGGATGAAGCATTCATAACAACACTTTACCGACATCGTGCTCACCATGCTTTTGTATGTGAAAGTAGTTCTCAATTTGACATATCCCTTAAGCTTAATGTGTTTGTCTAAGAAACAGACCAACACTTAGTCAGAAGACATTAAATGGTTGTGTAGAATTTAAAACCTACAAATGTGTTCCAAAGCATGGATTTGATCAAGCTTACTTGGTCCTCTAACACTCAATAGACATTTGGACCCATCATTACTACTAAGATGATAATTAGATCATCCCCATGTTGAGCCACATCATACATATAAATAATTGAAAACATAATATGTGCTTGTGAGCATTTTCCCTCAGACATAGATAAGGACAAGACTAACATTGCAAATCTCTTGCGACCCAAACCTTTTGATCCTTTGCCAATAAATCCCTTTAAGATACTATTAAATTTTTCTAGAACTAGAATTTCATGGTGTTTGTCACCATATTAGATCTTGTCAGGTTTTACAAAGGGGGTTTCACTAGGGAGAACAACACCAATGAGATCTGAGCCTAACCACATAAGACACTAACACCACTCTCAACCCAAAACCTTAAGGCAATGGGTTTATGGGTCTTTATTCTTATACACCCCCCTCCAGCGGAAGCTGCCCAACCACGAGTACTCCTTTTCTGCCCTTTTCTGTATCGCCGTTATTCTTAACGGGACACGCTTTACCTGGAACCCTTATCTGGGACTCTTGCCAGGAAGACTTTCGATACTAGGACCATACTGGTACTGCACTCGTCTGAGCTGGTATTAACCATCGGCTCTGATACCACTTGTCAGGTTTTACAGAGGGGGTTTCACTAGGGAGAACAACACTAATGAGATCTGAGCCTAACCACATAAGACACTGACACCACTCTCAACCCAAAACCTTAAGGCAATGGGTTTATGGGTCTTTATTCTTATATAGTGCTCTACTTTCTCATTTCTGGTCAATGTGGGACTTAGACTCACACTTGTATTCCTAACAGATCTCAGCTTAAAGGTGCCCCATATCTAATTACTCCTTTTTGTAATGATTCATGAATCCTTCTTTGACTATCTTTCTAATTTGTTTCACCAGTGCATAATATTTTTTCGTGCCATGGCGGTAAGCTTGATAAAGTTTGCACCATGCACAATATTTGTATTTGATAATTTTGTTTGCTCATATGAGATAATGAAACAATTTCGTCATATTGACATCCTTCAAAATCTCCCTTTTTGATACATTCAATATAGTATGATCAAAATTTAATGTCAATCACCTAATAGTTTAAGGTTAATATAATTTATTAGGTTGCTTTTGGTTGTGAGTCTCCCTTTTATTAGGATTCCATTCACGTTGATGGTCACACGTAGAAGCTTCTATTGTACTAGCATGTTTGATTTGATTGTTGACCCTGTTGTGATCTATGTTATGTTCATAATTTGCTGTAAGAGAGAGGTGTCACTATCTTTCTCTTGCTCAGTTATGTTAAGTTAATTTGTCGTCATTTTTTATAGCATGTGGAGGTAGGATAAGTTTTTGTGTTCTTGAGGGTGAGTGTCAAAATGTTCTTCTCATATCTTAGAACTAGGCTAAAGCACTCTAGTGTATTTGTCTTTATCCTTATAGTTCAAAAGTTATTTATTTAGAAAATGTCTCTCCTATTTTTCATTTAGTTGTTTCTTAATATATCACATAATCAAATTGTTTTATATATTATCATTCTAATACCATATACTCTTTCCAATTATCACGAGGCCAATATCTAAAAATTCCAATTGAATATGACGAGGCTCCATAATGTTTAGAAAGTGAAGTGTTAGGTTCATAAATAACACCCTTTGACCAATTCAAAAGGATGAAAAAGATTTCAACAAAAAATCATGCTAAACAAGTTTGAAATTTGTCGACTAGTTAACCAAATAAATTATTGTAAATTGGTCACAACCCACTTGGAATACACAATCCTCCATATGGTTAGACAAAGAGACTAACATTTTAAATACATAAATCAATCGTTACTAATAAAAAGAATAGGTTAAATATATTTTGAGTGCTTAAACTATAACGCAAAACTAATTTCATTCTTATCTAAAACTTTTATATAGTTTGGTTCTCAAACTTCAGAAATGAATGGTTGTAATCTTTATCACCAATTTCACTAAAGATTTGTTGATGTAACAAGCAATGTTGTCACATATTTGTGTGTCCACGTGTTGATATGTGTGTGTTCACATCAGCACGTGAGCACACATGACAACGTTGTTTGCCACATTGACAAATCTTTAATGTTTTTTGTCACAATGACTATAACCATTCATTAATAAAATTTGGAGATGAAAATAATTCAAAGTTTAAGATATGAGCGAAATACAATTTCACATGAAAATTAAATAACTAAAAATATATTTAACCTTTTAAAAGAACTATAAATATTTTACTTTTTAATATATATAAAAAATAACCTGTCTTATATTTTTTTGAAATAACTATCAAAATTTAAATATCATAAATAATAGTTAAGGATCAAATAAAATAATTAGTAATATACATATTAAAATATAAAATAATAAAAATTATTACAAAAATTAAATTTAAATTCAATAAATGAAATAAAATTATATATATATATATATATATATAATAGATATATGTTTACCACTTAACTGTAAAATAGTGTATTAGTACAAATTTTTTGTTAGTTGATTATAAAATAACTTTTAATATTATATTATTCTTTGATTGAAGTGCAACTAAAATCATCTAACTGGCTGCTTCGTGAAGACATAAAAGATGTCAAAATATTGACCCTATAATTGTTCTTCGAAGAGCCATGACTTCGTAATCTTACTTTATATTTTGCATAGTAAAAATTATGAAATAGAAATAGCAAAATTAAATGAAATAAAATCATAATAAAAAAATTAATAGAATTTTTTATTCAAAATATAATTTATTTATTGCTCTCTTTTTTCCTTTTTTTTATCCTGTATCAAAATATAAATAACGCTAAATTTTAAATTTAAAGACATTTTTTCATAGAAATAGTTCATGAAAAATGTAACGGTACTTTGTACATAGAAACTAGGGATGACAACACTTTTTTTAGTTTTTTATTTTTTATTTTTTTTTATTTTTATGATAAAATTTTCAATATTCAACAAATTTGGAAATATTAACAATTTTACAAAATTACGTAAAGACTCTAGAGAGTTTGATGATAAATTGATAATTATATTTTCATTATATTCATATTCGTATTTTGACATACACAGTGTATTCTTCAAATTTTAACACATTCAAAACTAGATAATATTTGTCTTTTCCATTCATATAAGAATTTGGAACGTCATGCAAGAGTCTAGAAGGAAAGTAATCGATATACACAAGTGCAAGTGTTTTTTTTATACGGGTCAGCCTGCGACCCACGCAGGCTATGCAGGTCAGGCTTTAACGGGTCTACAGTTCAATATCTCAGCACGCCTCGCACATTTTTGGCGGGCCTGTGGGTCGGCCTGCCAAGCCAAGTCCTTATTGTCACCCCTAGTAGAAACACTTAAATTATATAAAAAAATAAAAAAAATAATATATATATATATATATATATATATATATATATATATATATAAAAGTTAAGAAACATACTTCTTAAGTTGGAGAGTGATTTTTCTTTACTGTGTAATAGTTTTTTGGATTGACGACGGGTTCCTTTGAGTCTTAAAGAGAGATGGCGTCGATGCTTACACATTTTTGTAAGCATATGGCGTTTAAAGTTCCTCGGGTATTTTTATGAAAGTAATCATTTTTGCTCATAAGTTAGCTGATATAACTTTGATTTATAAAGATCAATATAAGTGGTTTAATGCTTTACCTATTGGTATTTATTTAGATTTTTTTTCATAATAAGTATAATTTGTTTCGTGAATTGTAATTTTTAGTATGGGATTGTTGTGGTCCCCCATGTTTTGTATTTATTTTTTATTTGTTTTAATACATTTTCATGTGATGCTAAATGATTGATGGGTTTTGAATTGTTCGCATAACTGAATTATCAAAGTTAAAAGAAAATATAATAAAATTGTAAATATTTACATTTTTAGTTTTATTCTATGTTCTTATAAGAAATAAACTATTTGTTACAACTTTTTCAATTTATATTTCTACATTACATATGTAG
>Ga0209589_1008321_pt1 | contig 16227 bp, 16 predicted proteins | sample CowpeawhiteBW_FD_187525 | JGI IMG/M metagenome (GOLD analysis project Ga0209589, IMG submission 187525) | Root nodule microbial communities of legume samples collected from California USA - Cow pea white BW (SPAdes) (version 2) | ecosystem: Host-associated > Plants > Roots > Nodule | place: USA... | reverse complement strand
ATGTATTATAACTTTTATTAGTGTATAAAAAAGAGATTCATTATAATTTAAGAAATTGAAGTAAACAAACATTTAAAATAAAATATATTTTAATTTGAATATTTTTTTTCTTTTTATATATTTTTTTAAAAACTATTTTTAAATTTTATCAACTAGGTTTCATTAATGTTTGCAAATTTAATCAATGTTTTGGTTCTCATGAAAATTTTATTTGGTATTCTAATATAAAATATAAACAATTATAATTTATTTCAAAGTATTTGATATCGAAGAAACAACTATCCTCCTAATATTGAATATTTGATAATATTATGTTTCTTTTACCGTAATTTTTTATTATTTTATAAAAATTATTCAAAATTAATATTAAAGTAGTAAGAAAACAGGTACGGGTATGGGTACAAGATTACACCCGTTACCCGGTGGGGATGGGGATGGGACAAAAGTTTGATACCCGTTGGATTTGGGTATGGGGATGGGGATGAATTTTTTTTACGGGGATGGGTATGGAATAGCGAAACTCGTCCCCGCCCCGCCCCGTTGCCATCCCTAGTTATGTGTTCAATTGCTAAACATAAATTAAAAAAAAAGTTTGCCAAAATTTCTTTTGGCATGAATGGGAAAGGACAGAAACCCTAGCTGTCAGAGGGCAGCTAGGAGGACTGGGAAAATGACCATGAAACAACCATTGAATGACCATTAAGTTAAGTTTAATGCCAATTTTCGTTTTTAGTCATTAAGCTTGATTAAGGTAGAGTTAAGAGAACCATTGAAGAGGAAAAAAGAGGGTTTTTGAGACTACCAATAGTGAGCGTTGTGAGGAAAGGTTTCTGAACATGTAAAACTTGAATTGGGGAGAAGTTGCAGCAAGTGGTGAGAGTGATAACATAGGAGACCATAGTTGATCAAAAGGAGACTTCAAATTACCAAGGTTGAGCAAGGAATCCAGGTTATTGGAGCTGGACTCCATGGTTTTATTCGTGTTATTATTTTTTGAATGATGATTGATTTATTTGAAGCCTAAACTGTGATAAAATTGTGTGATTTCATGTTTTTAGAAATTTTCCAGAAACTGTCTGGCGGGTCTTCAAAGTTGTCAGGTGACTCATAACATTTTCTCAGTAAATCTGGGTTCCTATGAGGAACCGCTTGGCGGTGAGCGATGTGCCATCAGGCGATGCAAGCTGATTAACCCATTTTTCTAGGTTTTTGATGAATGGTCTGGCGGTGATGAACACCCGCCAAGCGACGCGAGCAACAATGGCTCAATTCAGGTGTCTTGGGATTTTTGGGATGTTTCTGATCAATGAAGAATGTGGCTTTAATAATGGATTGATTGAGGAAGGGGAATTATTGTGAAATTGTAGTGTGGCGAAGGAATTGAATGGAAGTCGGCAAATGTGAATTTTTGGGTGTGGGGATTTGGATGTTAGATTCTGGATTAAATTAATGGGGGAATTTAATAGGATTTCGTGTGTTAGAAGTTTAATGAATGAACTATGAACTTAACCATGGGAATGTAACCTATTAAGTTGAAAAATTGAGAGAAGCAGGAATTCGAAACTAGTTAGGGTTCGTAGAGGCAGCGAAAATTCTGGGTTTTACATAACTACATGAACCGCCTGGCGACAGCATAACTATCGCCAGGCGCCAGACCAGAACAGAGGGGCAATGTGTGCTTGGACATGCAGTGCGGGTTGGGGAGTTTAATCTGGGTTTATTGGAATATTATAAAGAGATTGAAAAATGCTAAATATTGTGTTAAAAAGGATAAGTAATTCATAAGATGGGTCTATGAGAGGATGTTAGGCTATGACTTGGTGTTAACAGATTTGGATATTATAATAATGTCTCACAAGTTAATTACACCAGGATTTTGGATGATGATGGGGCAAAAGATAATTTTTAGGAGTTGGTGATATTATTGGGATTCGCTTAAGTTGAAAGTGCGGGGTAAATATTGGTTAAGGTATAATGGTTATGTTATTTGAAATGGAGTGGAGAATGAGGTAGTATTGCGGGTATAAGAGGTATGAAGTTAACAATGGCTTACTATACTTTAGCAATGTTGAACTTAAGCAAGTCTAATTATTGGTAAACTTAGGTTGGTGAACCGCTAGGCGATAACTTATATTGCAATGGCTCTGAAAGCGCGTGGCGCCTGGGAGTGAGGGTTGTCTCGCCAGGTGACACTTGCAGACAATGGCATCAGAGACGCTTGGCACTTGGCGGCATGTGTCCCCCGCCAGGCGAAACTTGCTTCCAGACCGCCGCCTGGCGGGGGACACATGCCGCCAACTGCCAAGCGTCTTTGATGCCATTGTCTGCAAGTGTCACCTGGCGGGACAACCCTCACTGCCAGGTGCCACGCGCTTTCAGAGCCATTGCAATAGCGAGTTTCGCCTGACGGCTCTAGAGTCGTGTCAGGCGATAACACAGTGGCAGAACATTGGTTATTTTGGATGTGTGTGGTCTACAGTGCTTTGGTGATACCTTAAAGGTCGATTTGCTGGATGTTCCTTGAGTTGTGGCTCGGAACGTATCCCTTGAGTTGTGGCTCAGAACGTATCCCTTGAGTTGTGGCTCGGGATAGGGATTAAACATGTGGCATTCCTTGAGTTGTGGCTTAGAATGGCATCTCTTGAGTTGTGGCTCGGGATGGCGGATGAACATGAGGAACTCTTGAGTTGTGGCTCGAGTTGGCGAGTGTTGCCGGTGTGAGTGTGTGAGTCTTTGCTCGTACGGATGGGTCCAGATAGATTACCCTTCTTAATATTTGGCTGACGAGTTTGGTAGTCTTGGGACGTTACGAACTAGGTTCGTATTGGGAACTCCACCTGGCGTTACAGAGTGTGGTCTGTAGATGGTTCTTGCACGTGTTCTACCAGTTGTGGCTTGTAGATATGGCAGAAAGACATCTTAAGGTATTCATCTAAAGACGTAAAACATGGATAACATGGTGCGGGCCATGTGGTTTGGAATCAAAGGATGGAGTTCCTTTGATGTTTGTGTGTTTATATATCTGAATTGTATATGTTTTATATGTTGTTAGCTCACTGTATCTATTTGTGTTTAGCGATGATCGTGTACGCGGTACACAGGAGCATATGATATTGCAGGTGCATCTGGTGATGCATAGAGCTGGAGCATGGGCTATCATGAGGATTTCTACATAGTTTTATTAATTTATGGTTTTTAAAGACTTTGTAATCACTGATGTTATCAGATTTGACTTTTACATACAATTTGATATTTTGGCGAATTTTTGAATAATTGTCGATGTAATAAAGTTTTAAACTTTCCTGCGTTTTAGGAAAGGCAATATAATAAATGATATTGATATATTATTTCTATTTTATTTTATTGAAAATTCGCAATATCCGGACGGGATGTTACAATTCAATTGAAAAAAGTTTTAAGCTTTTGAAAAAGTTTTAAATAGCCAATTCAACGCCCCTTCTTGGCTTAAATAACCATTTAAAACCTACAATTGGTATCTAGAGCAAGGTTCTTGAAAGATATTCAAGTTTGATAAAAAATCTTTTGCAATGGTTGAAAATAAACTCCTTTTTATTGAAGGTGCCTCTATTTATAAACCACCTATGTTGTGTGGCCTAAACTATCAGTTTTGGAAAATAAGGATGCAAATTTTCATTGAATCTATAGACAAAGGGATTTGGGATGCAATAGTTAATGGACCATATACTCCTAAATGTCTTATTAAAATAAGCAAGTGGACAAGCCTTAGGCTGAATGGACGGATGAAGAAAGGAGAAGAGCTTAATATGATTGCAATGCCAAGAATATCATCAATTCATCTTTGAGTATGGAAGAATTGTTAGAGTCTCCCAATGTACGAGTGCAAAGGAAATGTGGGATGTCCTAGAAGTTACACATGAGGGGACGAATAAAGTGAAAAGAGCAAGGAAGTATGCCTTGATTCAAGAGTATGAGCTTTTCAAGATGCAAAAAGGAGAGTCCATAGCTGAAGTTCAAAAGAGGTTCACTCACATAGTCAACCATCTCACACTTGAGGTTGTTATGAGTGGGGAGGTTCATAGTAGGTGTTTATGCGTGTTGGACTACAAGCAAGGAGGTTTGAAGAGTTAGACCTCAAATGAGTCATTATTTTCCCTTATCCCATTGCCCTTTTGTGTCATTCTTGATGCTTGTTTAGTGTTTAATTATCTTTTGTTAGTGCATTTTCCTCAATTGGGCTTCATTGGGTCATTATTCCAAATTTTGAGTAATTTGGCATTAATTGGTCTCATTATTATCTCTAAAAATTTTTAGGTACTTTGTGAAGCAAATATTGGAGCTTGGATGTTAATCATAAGGTTAAGAGAGAGTTGTCACATGATTTCCACATCATTGCCACGTCTGCCCCATGTCAATCAGCCTATCCACGTCATTGGGCCAACATTTTTAGCCCATAGTGGCATTTTTGTAATTCTGAGTGGCAGAATGACAGTTTTGTATATACTTTGATCTGTACTGATGTGACCACGTTTTTAGGTCATTTTTCTCAAGGGCAACTCTTTTTCTTCTTCCCCAATCTGTTTTCACATTCTTAGGAGAGCACCCACTTAGGGTTTTTCGATTTTGGTGATTTGAGACCATTGGAGCACCCCCACAACTTAGGGTTTTCCTCCCATTCAATAAAATTTGTGTTTGTTCACTCTTTCCCTACTCTTCTAATGCAATTTCGTTTTTGTTTGAATTATTTTTAGAATTCCATGTCTAGCAAAGTTTTTGGTATTGATTCCTTGAAGAAATTGAAATGAAACCATGACGTTGGTGTTCGTTTTGAATTTATGTTCTAGTTTGCCCTTCTTCAAGTTGCGTTTTCATGGTAAAACATGAAATCGATGGATGCTAAATCTTAATTTCGTGTTTCTGCACCTAAAGCGACTTATAATCATGCTTAATGAGTGTAGGTCGTTCATAGTATGCTTAATCTATGGGTGTCAATTGCTTGAAGTATGCCTGGCTTAATGACATATTTAACTCGCGTTAATTATCGCTTAGTTGATTAATTTCAAGTTTCATGGAAGCAAATTGGATAGAACAATTAATTGTGTAATCTATGATTGGGGAAATTTCAGTTGAATTAAGGAATCAATATGTTTTGAAATCTGTATAATTAAGTTTTGCAATAACATTTTTGTTAATTTTGTGTTTAAAACTAAATCTGCCAAATTAACCCCCCATCCTTATTGAATCTGGAACCTTTGAGTGAAAACAATGGTCATTGTAAGACAACCTTAGGTTAATTATTGAGTACTCCATTTACATGTTTTATTTGGTCGTGTACGACCTCGATCAAGCGGGCAGGCTCGTGGAAGCATATGAAATCCCTAAGGCCAAGGTGAGGTTGTGCTAATCTCATATGGGTTATGAAACTAGTGTTTTTTGGTACTGAGATATGTAATAATGGGAAATTGGCTAAGTGAAGTTGGGTAAGGGTATTTATCATTTATTATGCATGTTTGCTTCTTTATAAGCTCACCCTTTCTGGTTGTGTTTGGCAATGATCGTATGACTTGTCACACGAGAGTAGATGATTTTGCAGGTGATGTTGTTAACGCATAGGATCAGAGTGAGGGCTAGCTAGGGGGATTGATTTAATGAAAAGTACTTCTTTTATTATATAATTGTTTAAATTATGAATTTTGGATTTAAACACGTTTAATAAATTTTTTAATTTCCCACACTATTGGGAACTTTATCATCAATTGAACTGATTTTAAATTGTAAATTATTTAATTAAGTAGTATCCGCCTAGGATGTTACAAGGTGTATGCACCCATGGCTATGATGGAAACCGTGAGACTTGTAGTAGCTTTAGCAACTTAGTTTGGTTGGACTTTACATCAATTAGATGTGAAGTCCACATTCCTCAATGAAAGGCTAAAAGAAGAGGTTTATGTGGTGCAACCCCCATATTTTGAAGTTAGAATGTAGTAGGGTATGATGTATAGGCTGAGGAAAGCTCTATATGGGATAAAACAAGACCCGAGAGCCTGGAACCAGAGAATTGATCAATTCATGAGTAACATTGGCTTTGAGAAATGTGCTTCAAAACATGGTGTGTATGTTTAGTGCAGTCAAAGAGAAGGAAGAACTGAAAAGTTTATAATATGTTTGTATGTAGATGACTTGTTGGTTACTGGAAGTAGTGAAGCATTGCTTCATGAGTTCAAGGAGCACATGTTGAATGAGCTTGAGATGAATGACATAGGCAAGCTGATTTACTTTTTTGGCATAAAGTTTACTGAAACTAAGGAAGGTATATTAATGCATCCGTCACGATATGCAAAAGAGATGTTGAGAAGACATAAATGAACAAGTGCAATGTAGCAAATACTCTAGCAAAGGTGGGTCTAAGATTGGAGACAGATCTAGAGGAAGAAGTAGTTGATGCTACAACCTATCGTAGTATGGTAGGAAGTTTGAGGTATTTGTGTAACACACAACCAGATGTTAGTTATAGTGTTTGCATTGTTAGTAGGTATATGCAGAATCCAAGAGTTTCCCATATGAATGTTGCAAAAGCATTCTTAGGTATGTGTAAGGAACATACGACTATTGTATTCTATTTCAACGAAGAAAGGGAGGAATGGAGTTGAGAATCATTACATACTCTACTGTAGATTGGTCTGGAGACAAGTGTGACAAAAAGAGTACAATAAGGTATCTGTTTTTCTTTGCAGATTCACCAATCTCATGGAGCTCAATAGAAGAATTAGTTGTTGCTCTGAGTTCCTATGAAGTTGAGTATGTAGCAGCGTATGAAGCAACCTGTTAGGTTGCATGGTTGAATTCTATCATGGAAGGCTTAAAGGTTGTGTTGGCAGGGAAGATACAACTTCTTGTTGACAACAAGTCTACGATTGACCTTGCTAAACATCTTGTTTCTCATGGGAGGAATAAGCACATTGAGACAAAGTTTCACTACATTCGTGCCCAACTAAATAACGAAAAGTTGGAGATTGTCACTACAATTAGAACTGTAGCTTAGGTGATGAAGTTTGAAAAATTTAAAAACCTGAGAAAGCTTATTGTAGTTACTGATGTAAAAGAAATTTTAACTTAAGGAGGTGTGTTATTGTTTTGTTGTTAAGATAATAGTAGAAATTGCCTATATGACAGTTATAGGTTTTGTTTCTTTCCGTTTTATGGTTTAGGTTTTCTGACCCTTATATAAAGGGATGTGTTGCTATCATAAGTAATAAGAGGAATCATCATTTTATTGGCTCTGCTTTATCTCTCTCAAAACCCTTTACCAGCTTGTTTATGCATCCATAGATGCATATTCATGAGTTCACGAATTACGAATAGGGTAAATATCTAATTTGATTTTTTTTTCAAAATTTTTTAACACGAAATCCAAATACTCAAATATTGTACTTTTATTTTAAAAAAATTTCTTGAGGTTATAAGTACAAATTCTTTCAAATTATCTAAATCATCCAAGAACAATTATTGGTTACAGAACACTAAACGATGGAATTGACTACTAAACATGTAAGAACTCCTTTGGGGAAGACTAAGGAGGAAATGATTATTGTAGATTGAAAAGAAATGTACTTAAGCAATTTTTTCTTTCTTTGCAACCTAATGTCAAGGAATAATTTTTCATACAAAATAAAATTATAATTTTGCGTACAAATATATAATTTTAAATTATAATTATAATTTTGTACAAAATATTATATAGTAATTTTTTTAATATTTTATTTAAGAAATAAACAACTAGACCAGACTAATCCTAATGCAGAACAAAATTTGGTACTAAATCAATCAAACAATGAATTGAAAAAAGTACAAAAAGTTGGAGTGTTAACACATCCCCTACATAGATCATTCTCTCAAGGTTAGGGACAAACTAAAACTCAAAAGAAAAAAAAGAGAAGACTCATTTATAAAACTAAAATGAACTACACAATTTCACTAGATCGATGTAATCATAGATTACCCAAATCAACCAGAAACTCTTTTTACAGTTTTAAACGTCTAAACATGTCAAATCTGTTTGGATGGATAAGGAGTAGCTTACCACATTTTGTGATGGTAGACGTGCTTACGAGATACCGCTTCGGAGGAGGCTTTGTATGGTGGAGGATACTTATTGCGACACAAAGTATCTTTTTCAAGCAGCAAGAAGAAACGAAAGTGTAATTGAGTGCCCTTGAAATGTTTACTTGAGTATCAAATCCAAAGAAATGGTACGTATTAAGTTCTAACTTGTATATTTAACCTTGCTTACATGGATGCAATAGATGATGAGGCTAGAACAAATGATGAGGAGGAAGAAATGAAACATAAATAAATGGAATTGTTATTGTTTTCAACAGGAGGATTGACTTAGACTAATACTATGAAACTGCAAGACTGGGTGAATAGGAAGAGAGTTCTTATATTGATCAACATTGGGGCTAGCCATAACTTTGTGTCAATAGATTTGGATGTTGAATTGGGATTAAAAGTGGATGCAACACCACCTTATAATGTTTGCTTGGGAGATGGCCATAAGAAGATTACTAGTGGATGTTGTCGCACTATAATGGTCCAGTTGGAAGAGCATGTGGTAGAGAAAATGTTTTATCTGTTTGAAGTAGGAGGAGTCGGCTTAATTTTAGGAGTTACATGGTTGGCCTCTTTAAGAGATGTTAAGGTGAATTGGAATACCTTAACTATGAGTTTCAATGTAAATGGCCAGTTGGTGCAGATTAAGGGAGATTGGTGAGTACAAATTTTTTCCTTCATTTAATGTATAATTTTGGTTATTCATTGAAACTTTTGTACTTAAGATTAATTGAAATAAAATTTGTGATAATTGAACTTATTGAATTCCTGATAGACTAATGGTTTAAAAAGTGTTTTTTAGTTGTATAAATTATTATTGGATATTCTAAATGTTTGTTCATGCAACTCAAGTTAAAATTAAGCTCATTTAAGGTATGAAAATAAATTGATAAAAGTTACAAAATACCTTCAAAAAAGGAAAGTTCTGGAAATTATGTTTTACACCCCTTATATTACTTATACACTCCCCTTTTTTAGATAGGTCACCCAAAAATCTATTTTGCACCCCTAATACATCTATTTTCACCCCTATTTCCACTTATAGAATCAGATCCATTCAGATACTGCCATGTGGCAATCCTCACTCTCATAATCTCTCAAATTAGAGACTACCACGTGTCACTATCCTTGCACTTATAAGCTAACCAATAAGAACATGCCATGTCATCATCTTCTTCAACCTTTCATCTCAACTAGAAACCCTAAAAATCCTAGGCAATCGTCCGCTTGAAAATGTTCTTCTTTTGACTCTTCTTTTTTCTCTTCTTGTTCTTGCTTTGGAGAAAGATTTCAAGAAATAAATAAGTTAAGATGTTGTTGGGTTCACTCCTAGGAAAAAGAGGTGTGTCATAATGGACAACTTAAATACCAAGTCTTTCCTAGCAATAGTTTTCCTAACTAGTGTAAAAAACAATTTCTCAAAAGAAATTATTAATCAAAACAAAAGTTACTTGTGGATTTTTAGTGCTAACCTCATTCAATTAGAATTAGAATTGAATCTTAGAAATTATTACAATAGAAGTTTGCATAATATATCAACATACATTAACAGAATGAAACTTCAGTTTTGATTGACCTAAGAAACTTTCAACATAGATCATAGGTATAAAATTCAGAGAAGAAAATAAGAGAAAACTAAAGACAAACGGTGTGAACATAAATAAAAATAGAAAAAGAAACAAAAATATCTGCAAAAGTAAATGCATATGTGAAATTAAAGTAGTGTGGCATTGGGAGTGATGTGCTACCACTGGTGGAGTTCACTTATAATAACAACTACCATTCCAGCATTGGGATGGCACCTTACGAGGCCTTGTATGGCAGGAGGTGTCGAACACCTTTGTGTTGGCAGCAGGATGGGGAGGCTGTGGTACTTGGTCCAGAGTTCTTACAACAGACCACTGAGAAGGTAAGGGTAATACAGGAACGGATGCGTGCAACTCAGAGTCGACAGAAATCCTACGCAGATAAGAGGAGGAGGCCACTCGAGTTTGAGGCTGGTGACCACGTATTCCTTAGAGTTACACCTACAATAGGTATTGGGAGAGCATTGAAGTCGAGGAAGTTGACCCCTCGATTCATCGGTCCATATCAGATTACGAGGCGAATTGGACCGGTGGCGTACGAGATTGCATTGCCACCCCACTTGAGAAACCTGCACAATGTTTTTCACGTATCTCGGTTGAGGAAGTACGTGGCGGATCCTACTCATGTGCTAGAGCAGGATGATGTTCAGGTGCGTGAGAACCTAACTCTTGGAGTTGGACCGGTAAGGATTCTAGATTCTCAAGTTAAACAACTCAGAGGGAAGGAGATTCAGACTGTGAAGGTTCTCTGGGACGAGGCACCCAGGAGATGACGTGGGAGTTGGAGGACCTCATGACGAAGTCCTATCCTCACCTTCTTGCTGGTAAGTCTTATTTTCGTGGACGAAAACTTTAAAAGTGAGGGTAATGTAAGACCCGGAAAAATTATTAATTAATTAATTAATTAATTAATAAATGTGAGTAGAAAGAGCCTTTATGACATTAATTGTTGGTTGATGTGACGTGGAAAAGTACTAGCTCAAGTGGTTGAGAGTACTTGATTTGTGTGAGAGGACTTGGGTTTGAGTCCTAAGTATACCAGTTATGTGTTGTTGTTTTATTATTAATTTTAATAATATGTATGAATATAGAATTGAGGATGTGAACTATTTTTGATTGGAGGGTATAACCAAATGTGAATTGGCAGAGTGGTTGTGCTTTGACCTTATGTGTGGGAGGTCACGGGTTTAAACCTTGGTGGGCAAAGAATAAGCTTTATTTTTGCTAACTATTAGTTGTGGTATGAATGTGAAGGGGTAAAGAAAACCTAGCAGAATGATAACCATTAGGTGCTGAAAAATCTTTCCACTAACTAACTTGAATAGCTATTAAGCCCACACTTAAGTCCAATTCGTTCTTTTTTTGCATTAACCTACCTTGAGCCACTTATAAAAGGCGAAATTGAAGAGAGAATAGGGTTTCTACAATTTGGTTATTTTGTCTATAGAGAGGAGAACGAAATTTTAGAGAGTGAGAGGGGAAATTGGGTGTTTGAGAGGCTGATTTGGGAGAGGTCTGAAGCAAAACTGTGGTGAGCAAAGGAACATCAAGTTTCTTCCCAACTTTAATCCAATAATCCAGGTTAGGGGTGCTGAGTTTGTTGTACGAATATTGTATGTGTATTTGCGTTTTCTGCCAATTGATTGAAGTGTTGAATGAATTTTGGTAAAAGGTGCAATGTGTGAGATAATTGGTTGGTTTTGATAATGCGCATGAATTCTTTTAGTGTTTTGTGTAATTTATGAGGGTTTTGGTACTGTATATGGTTGTGTATGGTCAAACCCTCTCGTTTTGATGAATCAATGGGGAGATATACCATGTTCATATTATGTGCTATTGATTATTGGGTCCTGTTGTTGTTGTGAATGGGCGTATTTTGGCTGTTTTCGCGTGTGATCAGAGGAGAGTTTTCTGCAATTTTTGCCCAAGCGAGCCTATCTCGCCTAGGCGAGAGATGCAGGGTCTCATGTCTGGGTATTGGTTCGCCTTTCTCGCCTAGGCGACCTAGTATCGGTGTTGAGCGAATTGTCTCTCGCTCAGGCGAGAGGCGCTCGCCTAAGCGAGATCGCGACGTGAATTGAGGGTTCTGAGCACGACTTCTCGTCTAGGAGAGGGTTTGTGGGTTTTGAGCGAACCAGGATCTCGCCCAAGCGAGATGGCCTCGCCTAAGCGAGACATCGCGATCATGTGTGAGGCTTTGTTTGCATTTGTAGCTCAAGCGAGTTGGAGATGGGTGTTTGGGCAAGAGATGATCTCGCATAGGCGAGATAACATGGTGTGGTCACTGTTTTAAGCTCGCTCAAGCGAGTTGGATTAGCCTAGGCGAGGCTGAGAGCTTAGTTTGGGCGAGAGGTCCCTAGCTTAAGCAAGTTTATGCGAGTTATTATGTTCTATGTGCTTGTGTGTGATGGTTTGGCTGTTTTATCTTAAGGATAGGTTGTATATGCATGTGGTGTGGTGTTTGGGCTTGAAGGACTAAGTCCAATAGGGGTCCGGGATGTGCTTGGTGGATGGACACATGATGGGCATGGAACTGGTGACGTTCCCGTCGGCTACTAATGGGCGAGGAGTCCTTAGTATGGTGATTGCATGCGTGCCAGGGTCCAAGTATGAGACTTGGATGTTTTACTACAGACGAGGAGTCTGTAGGGCAGGACTATGAGCGGGATAGACTCGTAGGGTTGGACCACGAATGAGTTAGTTTCGTGGGAGCATAGGGAAGTCCCAAGACCTAGTTCATGCATATGACTCATGAAGGACTATGAGGTCATGGTTGGGTGATTTGGAAATTATGAATTTATTTATTTTATTTTGGGTTGGGAAACATATTTATATTCATATTTTGTTTATATATGTTGTGCATAGCTCACCCTTTCTGTGTGTGTGTGGCGATGATCGGATAACTTGTTATCCGGGAGCAGATGATGTGACTGGTGGGCCAGGAGATGCTTAGACTCGGAGCGAGGGCTAGCATGGGATATTTTGTAGATACATATGTTATATGTTTATTATTTTATCTTTGAGAATATTATGTAAACCTGGCAGGAGCCATTGACTTTTATTTCAGTTTTATGAATTATGGACTCCTGGTTTTATGGCTTTATATATGAAAGTTTTAAATTTCCCGTGTTTTGGGAAATAGCTCATATTAAATGTGACACTTATTGTATTTCGAATTTTATTTATTAAATATCAGTAATATTCCTTAGGGATGTTACATATTGCTCACATAGTTCAAGGGGTACAAGATGTGAAGGACTTGAAGAATAATCTATTGTCTATTGGGCAATTAGATGACCTCGAGTGTAAGAACCACATTGAAGGTGGAATCTTAAAGTTGCTGAGAGAGAATCTAGTACTGATGAAAGCAGATAAAATCATAATGAATTTGTATGTGCTTATGGGAGATATGTTGCAAAAAGTTAATGTAACAGTTGCATTAACATGTCAAGAAGAAGTAGTGATGACGTGGCATCATAGACTTAGTCATATGTCAGAGTAAGGTTTGCAAATCCTTGTAGAATGTAATCTCTTAACCGAGCTCAAAGAGGTTGATTTACCTTTTTATGAGCACTATGTAATAAGCAAGCGACATAGATTGAAGTTTGCTAGAGTGGTTGTTATAACACAAATTTAACTTGGTTCATTTTGATGTGTGGGAATCACCAGAGTTATCCCTAAGAGGGGCCAAGTATTTTTATTTTGATTGATGATCATTTTGTGCCAAATGCATGTCACGTGCATGTGAGCGAAGGTCAATGGTTGCATGATGAATGCTATTTGATCATTGTTAAAACAACGTTGGCATTGTTTGAGATATTTTTGGCCATACATGAGGTGACAACGTTTGGGATGTGATTGGAATGGAGAAGAAAACTCCACACATCTTGGAATAAGAGGAAAGTAAGAATATTTGAAACACTAACAAAGTGAAGCACAAAGAATGAAAGTCGAACTCGTGCAAGAGAAAAGAGATGAAGGAAACTCGTTCAACGAATTAAAATTTCCAAAATTAATTATTTTATCTATTATTATTAACAAATGTGCGTCCTTATAACCACTTTATAATAATTTGTAGTGCACTTTTACTTGTATCAATATGATTAATTTTTTATTTTCATTTTTAAATTTTATAATTATTTTTTAAATTTAATTAAGTATTTATAATAAAAAATACTACTTATAATTTAATAAGAAAAATTATTTATATATATATATATATATATATTCATAATAATAATATTTTTATTCTAATAATTATAACTAGTGAAAATATAAGATCTATCACGTTTATATGTACACATCTTTTAAATATCTATGATATATTATATTGTGAATTAATAATTTTAGTAATTTTATGAAAATATGAAATTTAAAGAAATTTAAGTAATTTTTTAAATATGAAAGGTACACACTACAAATAAAAGCAAAAAAAATCATATAATGAATGAAGAATAAAGGAAAAAATAACTACCGATCAATGAAAAAAAATAACTGTCGAAACAGTTTTATAAAACAATACATCAAAATAACTATTAATATTTAAAAATAATAACTATGTTATAAAATATAAAATAAAAATAATGATTGTTTAAAGAAAATCTGATTACATATGTGTTTAAGGTTAACTATGTTTTTTTTTTTAACTATAATAAGATTTTGATTTTAGTTCCTATTTCAAAGTTTCATTTCATTAAGTTCATATCCTTATAATATTGAACGACCATAACGATTTTTATGACATGACAAATAATGTGTACATCCACCATTTATTTTTTGACGCGTGCTCTCTTTAAAATTATACTTGTAAATTAATTTTCTTTTACCATCTTATTTTCTTTATTTTTGTTTTTTTTTTCCTTTTCCCTCTTCTCCAATCATCTTCTTCTCCCTTCTAACCTCCAATCTTCATCTTCATTTCTCTCTCCACCATCTCCATCTTTTTCCTCCCTCACCTTCACCTAGTCATCATCTTCTTCCTTCCTTTATATTCAATCAATAGAGTTAATCTATGATTCATTGTTTTCCATTTTCATCTTCTCCATCGAGTCTTCTCTTTTTCCCCTTCTTTATCACACTGATCCTCTCATACCCATCCAACTTTTTTTTCCAATAACTCATTCAACTCTCTCTCTAGAATGCAAATCCTTCAAAATACATAACAAAATTCTGGGACTAATTTTATTTTTTGGAAGGATGACAATGTTTCTACTGTATGTACAAAAGAATATATAAAATAGATAAACAACCAATAATATAGATATTAATTATGTTTTATTTTTAATACAATAAAAAAAACTTAATATCTGTATGTTTAATAAAAAATAATATTAATATATAATTAATTTTTAAAGAGTTATAGAGAATATTAAATTTATAAACAAAAGGTAAAAGGTAATTTTTTTTCTAAATTAATTATATATTAACATTATTGCTTTTAACAAATAAATATGACAACAATTATTAAATATCAAACGCATATTCAATTCTTCAAAATTAATCAAACTAAAATTTTGTATTAAAATTATATTTTTTTTAATATATATAAATAATGAACCTACTGTTTACCTAAAAAATTACTTCAACAAGCTTATTAAAAAACTAATGAAAATAGAGCATGAAGATATTAAGAAAAAGTTAAAACACACTTATTCATTTTCAATTTTAATAATTATGAATTTATTTTTAAAAAAATTATTTAGTTTAAGATCTCCAAAAGAACATATTTAATAATTTAAAGTTTCTAAAACTGTTGTTTTGTTTTCTCTGTAGAAATAAAAGAAAGAGTTATTATTTCAATGTGAATGAGTCAAAATTTAAACAACACATTGATAAGATAGGTGACGCACCATTGAATAGGTGTTTGTGCAGGTTAATACCTAGAGTTGACATTTTCAATATTTTTACATGCGTATTCTGACTTTTTTTTGAAATTGGAGAAAAGAAGAAAATTGATGATGGAGATGGTGGAGCGGGAAAGAGGATGAAGGTGAGAATGGAAAAGAAGGTGCTTGGAGGAGAGAAGAAAATTTATGCACGTGTATATGTGATGTGTTGAAATTGATGAAGGGAAGGAGAAGAGAAGATTGAGTGGGTGAAGGTAGAAGAACGGAAGAATGTAGATGGTGGAAAGAGAAAAAAAAAGATGAAGATGAAAGGTTATAAGGGAGAAGGTTGCCAGAGAAGAGAAAAAAGAAAAAAAATAAAAGAAAAAAACAATAGGTTTAATTAATCGTAAGGTATCCAGTTTAGTACTAGAGTGTCAAATTGGTACTCGCTTTTAAAAAAATGTCAATTGCATCCCAACTTTAGAAAATTGCTTCAATTAGATCCCTTTCAGACAAAGTTGACTAACGCCGTTAGTCAACGTGCCACGTGTCAATTTGTGGTTTTTTTGATTTTTAAAAAAAAAATTTAATTTTTTTTTAATTTTTTAATTTTTTTTTTAAATTTTTTTTAAAAAAAATTAAAAATGCCACGTGTCAAGTCCCTGTGTGTGACACGTGGCATTGTCAGTGCCACGTGGCATTGTAATGCCACGTGTCAGTGTCAC
>Ga0209589_1008319_pt1 | contig 16233 bp, 8 predicted proteins | sample CowpeawhiteBW_FD_187525 | JGI IMG/M metagenome (GOLD analysis project Ga0209589, IMG submission 187525) | Root nodule microbial communities of legume samples collected from California USA - Cow pea white BW (SPAdes) (version 2) | ecosystem: Host-associated > Plants > Roots > Nodule | place: USA... | reverse complement strand
AAATAAAAAAAATTAAAAAAAATAAAAAAATTAAAAAAAAAAAAAGGAGCTGACACGTGACATGTACTGTTCAAAAATGTTAACTATTTAACACCGTTAGTAAAATGAACAAATTGACCCTAATTTGACGAAAATGAGGACCTAATTGAACATAAAACGAAAATAGGGACCAAATTGAATAAAATTAACAAAAATAGGGACCAAATGTATATTTAAGCCTATTTTCAATAGCATAATTAGATACCATGAATGATTTAATTATTTAATTATATTAACAATTTTTTAAGAAGTTAGTTTATAAATAAACAATTTAATTAAGTTTCAAATTTTTACGAATTTGAATAAATTTTGACTAAGTTTGAATCTTCAAAATTTATATATTTTTTTAATTAAGTATACGTGACTTAATCTCGTCATCTTTATGCTTTAAGAAATTATTGATACATAGACGGAGAACAAGCTCTAGCGACCATGAAAGTTAAAAGTCATAATTAGAATCATAGAATGATCTTATTGGATTTGTAAACTTGGTTTGTAAGGGAGATAAATCCAAAAAAGACGTCAAAGAACCATGCATCTGATACTAAAATGTCACCTGGTGAGGTATGCAAGTACATTCATTAAGATTTTGGATATAATTTCAACTCAATAAATTTTTTCATTCTTCTTCCACTTTTGTTCAGATTCACGCATATACACACACACACGTGTATTATATATTCCATTTATAATTTCACAAACCTAACCTAATAGATTAACAATTGAATGTGTAATATTGTAGTGATGTAATTGAGAGTAGAAAAAAGAAGAAGATAAGGTTGAGGATAAATGGAATATGATACACGAGGCAAGAAATAACGTTGTTTGAGGCTTTTGATTTTGTTTTCTCCCACCCAGTATGTGAACGCAGAACTCTTAAAGGTCAATAAATTATAGCTATGTCCTACACACCCAAAATAGTGAACATCACTCTCCAAATACAAACAACTCCGCGTAACAAAAGTAGTTTAATCATACCCAGTGTTGTTTATTCTGACAGGTAAAAATGTGACAAATGACTAGGTTGTGGGATCCATCAAACCAGAGTATACTTCTTTTTTCCTTTTCATTCTAACATTGATGTAAAGTTTTAATCAACTTTCGCTTCAATGAAAGATTTATGCTATCTCTGGGGAAATTCCTTTTCCAATGACGTTTTTTGATACACAAAATGTCAAATTAAGATTTAAATTCACACTGACTCGTGCCAAAGGCACGTCGATAAGCCATATTATAGTGTAAAAACTCGTAAGCTCTGCTTAATTATTGGGGTTATTTCTCTTTTGCGTTTTTCACATCTAAAAAGATTGTGCAAGGTACTTCTAAGCCATGCTCTCTTGTTTTCGCTTTTTCTAATCTTCCCCTCAACCACAAACGGAGAAAAAAAAGAGAAAACCAAACAAATCAATATTAATGAGGAAATATCTGGTAAGAATCAGAAATGACAAAAATATCTTGTATTTGTAACTATTTGCAAATAAAACTAGAGACAAATAATAAGTATTTGTAAATATTTATTACTCACGGTAATAAATAACAAATATTTTGATATTTGTTTATAAATGAATTGAATAAGATATCATATTATCGGTATTCATGGATATTTGCTACTCTTATATTTTATTAAATTAAATTTAATTAAAATTAAAATTTAATTTATATTTTATTAGATTAAATTTAATTAAAATAAAATAAAATAAAATTTAATTTTATAGTTTTTGAAAATTTATTTAAATTTAATTTTAAAACTTATCATTTTTTTTTAATTTTTACTTGTATTCATGAGTACTTGTTAGTTTTAAAAATTCGTGAATATTTTTTAAATAAGTATCTAATAAATAATTGATGAATTTTTTATTACGGATTGAGCGGTAAATAAATATTATCTATTTCTGATCCGACGTATTCCAATCCCTAATAAGAACCCTTAAGTTGTTTCTCTTTCATTCTGGTCCAGCTTTAGAAAAAACAAAAGCTTTGGAAATATGACTTCGTTTGTGATTATACAAAACAATGGAGATCATTTATGCCTTGTAAATATACTAACTTTCAGGTTTTTTTCTCTCCACACAGAAAGACATATACTATATATGGCAATGGATTCAATTCAATGTAATCACACAAATGCTAACTTACGCTATCATAAAAGACATACCAGAGTGTAGTATAGTCATAATACTGTGATATATAATTTAGCACAGAAAAACCTGGTCACTGTGATTACAACGTAACTTAAAACTTGGAAATGACTATAAAAAGGTTAGGGATGACAATTAGGGTCTGGCTCGCGAGCCCGGCCCGCAGAAAAAATGCGGGGCAGGTCAGGGTAGTGAGCCTACAGGCCCGCGCGGGTCTGGCCTGCATAGGTCCGCAGCCCGCGGTCCATGCGGACCGGTCCACAAGCTCGCATAAAAAAAAAACTTGCACTTGTGTATATTAATTACTTCTTTTATGGTCTCTTGCATTAACGTTTCAAATTTTTGTATAACTAGAAAAGACAAGTATTATGTAATTTTTAATGTGCTAAAATTTAAAGAATACATTGTGTATGCGTATGAATATGATGAAAATGTTGAATTATCAATTTATCATCTAATTCCCCAAAGTCTTTACTTAATTTTGTGAACTTCTTAAAGTTTCCCAATTTTTAAACATTGAAAGTTTTATCATAAAAAAAATTAAAACAAAAATATGCAGGACGAACCAGTGTTTTCAGCCCGCATAAAATATGCGGGGGCGGGACGGGCCAGCCCGCGTTATACGGGTCTTATGCGGGCCTGGCCTAAACGGACCGGCCCGGCCCATATTGCCACCTTAAAAAAGGTCATTGATTAAAGGATGTTGTTGGCACAACATTTTTTTTCTTTTGGAAAATACATGTGAGAGGAAATAAAAAAAATAATGGGAAGGAACACGTAAGTTTGTCCTTGAGAAGATAAAAAAGGTAGTGATCATCCCCAACTACCCATATGAGAATCCAATATTGGCAGTGGTTAGAGTAAAAGTTATAGATGTGCCATACTTAAGCCTAAGTTTTAATTTGTTCTTTCTCTGATAAGTATGCAAGATATCCCACTAAATATTTTCCAAGATTTTGCTTCACCACAAAACAGTGTAAGATGGTCCCACCAAAAAGAGTTGAGAGGGAGTTTGGTTAAAGCGTTTTACATTACATAGGTACATGTGAATTCACAAAAGAATAAAGATCAAAAACTGATTAACCACTTTTTGGGAATTTTCTTTTTCCAAGCCTCGGTCCCACATGATGACACAATCACTTCAATTTTAAATGTAAAAAGCCATGTCGTCCCATTCAGAGTGACGTGGCAGAAACTTGACGGTAGCGCCAGCACCGTGGAATCTCTCTGACCCCACTTCACTCTCTTATTTTCCTCGCTTTTGCTCCATTCATACCACTTCTGTAATCTTTAAACCTTTTTCTTAACATTTTTTAAGATCAAAATCTTAGATTCTCTTCAATGTTATAAGTGTTTACGAAAAACCAATAGAGAATCTTCTTTTAGACGACAGTTTATTATTGCATGGTGGTGTAAAAAAAATACCATTCTATCTGTGTTACAGTCTGTGGTGTAAAAAATATGCAACAACTAGGGCTTTCAAATTTATTCAGATAAAATGCGAGCCATGCCACTGTTGTTGTTGTTGATAGTATGTGTTCCTTTGATTTAGATATTGTTTTGGTTAGGGATCCTAAATTTTAGCCTTTCTTTATCAATTTGCATTAAAGGTTCCAATGAGGTTAAAGATAGAAAAAGCTCCCATCAAATCAATTGTGTGTATTCCTGTCTCGTGCACTTGAAAATCGAAAGCTATGGTACCAAATACAATTTTTTTATTCTTTTAATTTTAATGTTTCAAATTTTGATGTAATTTATTTTTTAAATTTTAAAAATAAATAAATATGATTTTTTTTTAATTTAATTATGTGAGTGATTTCTTGTTGTGTCCATCATGTTAGATTGACGTTTGAGTTGTTTATATTATTTTGACATTTTGACACATTTTAATTTAAATGACAATTTAAAATATAATTTAACAAACACAGCAAAATTAAAATTATTAAGTTAAAAGGACTATATAATTAATTTTTTAAATTTTAGGACCAAAATACATTAATATTTAAAATAAAAATGAATTAAAATCTCATATTAAAATTTAGGAAGTAAAAACATATTTATTCCTTTAGAATTTAATGAAAATGGATAGGTAAAATATATTTTACATTACTCTTATTAAATTATTCACTGTGATAAAAGATACTTATTACTTTTATAATATTTGTTTTAAAAATTATATTTAAAATCACTTGTAATTAATTAATGGGCTTTATGCTTATAGTCTATCAAAATTAAGCTCTTCAATTTACTAAAATTTATCCTGTGTTTCTCCTGTACGTAAGTGACGAAATACACAGAAAAAGGGAAAGAAAGAAGCAAGAAAAAAAAAAGGTACTATATTGAGTTAATTTCTCGGTATTTTGATAACGCAACAACGTGAAATTATAGTAAGTACCAATATCACAAAATTACATTTTGTACTTTTAATGAAATGCACATATTTTAATGCAACTCTTCTATAAACTTTTTTAAAATCAATTTTATTCAACTTTACTTCAATGGAAATTCAAATATGGCAATAAGCTTCACAATGCTGTCGCTTTAATACAGGTGATTGCTTTTAACCTTTTTGATTTGCTTTCAAAACGTAACAAATTACGGGTTATATGTTTTCAGCATCACAATGAACATACTTTTCTATGTGTTCTTTGAAGAAGAAAAAAAGCAGGGATTCAAACAGAGAAAGAATGGTTGTAAGTCCCAAAAAGAGAGGGAGAAATTCTACCGAGAGTGGCTTTTAAGACTCTAGGATAATAATTTTGTACTTTCAACATTTTCTTATACGGTCAATGTTGAATATACTCACTCATGAATATACTTTGAAAACTGAAACGTACTTTGATGAAATTGGAGGCACAACACTCTGCTTTTACTATAGATTTAAGCCAAGCTAAATCATTACCTTACATGGTTTTATAATCCATTTTTCAACTAAGAAGCAAATTAAGGAATAAGCCCTTGGGAAGAACCCCAAACGCATGAAATGGAAAACATAAAATAACGGTAAATTAATTGAATTGGCATGAAGTAAACTATAGTTTGTGGGTGTGAATGTGAACTGGTTGGAGTGGTGGGCCACTTTACTTTGGAATTTTTGGTGCACTTGAGACAAATAATTTCATTCTCAAACTTTCGGTGTGCTAAATTTTGGACTTTTGGTTCCCTTATCAAATGCTATAAATAGCACACCATCAGTGACTCATGCTTTTACTCTACATTCTCTCATCTTCCTCATCTCAAACAACTCACGCATCCATCACCACTTTGTCTTAGTGGGTCGCATCTCACTCAATTTCAGTGTTATTCTGAATTTGTTCATTCAGATTTTGGGCTTTGATTAGCTTATCCTTTTGGAAACTTGTGACGAAGTTCCCATTTTTGCTTTTCAAACTTAATTGGGTATAAACTAGTTGAGTCAGTTATTTTAACTTCTTGGTACTACTCAGTTAATTTCATTCGTTTTGTTCCAGCTTTCAGGGTTTTGAAACTAAAGGGTGGTGGTGGGGTTGGAGGGGAATTGGTGCCATAAGAGATTTCTAATTTCTTCAAGACGATGATCCTTGCATTTAATGGATGCACTCTGTGGAAGTGTCACTTGACATTTGATAAAAAATCTGTTGTAGACAAAAGCTTCTATTTCTGGATCTTCCAAATCTTTAATAGATATAGTCTTGGCACCTAGCAATAATTATGTCCTAATCCTTCCAAAAGATCCTGGAAACTACTCTTTTTTTTCTTTTTTTTTAATTCTCTTGCTATATAGCTTTGGTTACTTTTTCTTCATCAGCTTCACAATTTTGTGACTCTTTCTTTCAATATGGGAGGGGCAACACTGCCACCAGGATTTCGTTTCCATCCAACTGATGAGGAACTAGTGGGATACTACCTTAAAAGAAAAGTAGAGGGGCTTGAAATTGAGCTTGAAGTTATCCCTGTGATCGATTTTTACAAATTCGATCCCTGGGAATTGCCGGGTAATCTTCAATTTCACATTTTGATAATTTTATCAGCACCCTTACTATGCAGACACGTAAAAAAGAAACCTTTCTGATGCAAGTTTAGCATAGTAAATGGACCAGACCAGTGTGAAACGGAACTTTATGAACACGAGAAAGAAAGCGAGTGACTGTGTTGTCTGTTTTTCTTTTCTGCACTTTTTCTTTAGCGGTTAATCATTCTGAGCTGTAAAACTAAAAGTTGTTCGATAGGATTTCTTCAGTAAATGTGAGAAGGCTAACTCGTGTGAGGTGTGTAATGCAGAGAAGTCTTTCCTTCCAAAACGGGATATGGAATGGTTTTTCTTTTGTCCACGGGATCGCAAGTACCCAAATGGATCAAGAACAAATAGAGCTACTAAAGCTGGGTATTGGAAAGCCACTGGAAAAGACAGAAAGGTGGTGTGCCAGTCTAATCCATCCAATGTTACAGGGTACCGCAAGACCTTGGTTTTCTATGCTGGGAGGGCCCCTTTAGGAGATAGAACTGATTGGGTCATGCATGAGTATCGCCTCTGTGATGATCTTGGCCAACCCACACCATCTTTCCAGGTACAATCACATTCATGCCATATTTTGGATAAATTTCTGCTTTAACATGTACTTCAACTTTTATGAAGCTCTTGCCTCCGAATAAAAATTGAGGTGTACAAGTTAATTTTGATTCTTCTTTGTTCTTTATTACCTTCTACAAATGGTTGCCTTAAATTTGAAGGTAATACTGAAAGACTTCAGCTGGTTTGTTTTTGTAGGGTGGTTTTGCCTTGTGCCGGGTTATTAAGAAGAATGAGAAAGCAAGTGCTACGAAGGGAGAAAACAAGGGCAAAAGGGCTGGAAGCAGTTCCATTAATGGGAGTGACACCTCAGTGAGATTCTCTGGTGAGCCATTCAGCAACTCTGGTGATTCTTCCTCTCATGCAAGCCAACTGAATAATGAGAGTCGTTATTCAAGCCCAATTACTTCTCCATACAATGTGGCTCCAATGGGAGAGATTAACCAAGCTTCTCTGGAAACCAATCCTTCAAACTTCTGGATCTCCCCTGACATGATTCTTGATTCTTCAAAGGTATATATCTAAGTAGGAACAGAGAAAGAAAGTTGAGATTGAATAAGTAGTTTTTGGAGAAGTTATTGACTTTTTCCTTCACTAACTGCAGGACTATCCTCAATTACAGCATGCCGTGGCTGAATATTTTCCACGGTATGACTTACCAAGTATGGGGACACAATGGCAATCAGTGGAACATTCAGAAACTCCATCTGGTTTCTCCTACTCAAATGTCAATGGAGAAGTTGAATTTGCTGATACTCTCAGTCAAATTGGCGGCATGTCACCTTACTCAAGAGAATGGAATTCCATGGACTTCTATGGAAATGGTGGAGATGTCCCTTATGAAGATTATGATCAAATTAACTCAATCTCGTATCCGTGATCCTTTTAAAATCTAAAAGCAACAGGAAGACCATTCTCTCACTTTTCTTGCAACGCACGGTGCCAAATTGTGGTCAAGGACCAATTTAAAGGCCAACAAGTGGAGATAAGAACTGTTGATCTGAATTTGCAGGAAGGCAATTTAAGGGTTGTCATAATTCCTTGTGGGGACTAGTTAGCTGTAGTTTTACCTGGTGTGGCATTATAAGGAATCTGAGACAACGCTTTTTAATGTATGTCTTGGAGTGATAAATAATGAGTAGAATCACCTTGGTGTGTAGCAAGCAGAAATTATTTTCTGCTTGAAGTGGTATTGATTATGTTTATCATTTTACACTGTTATGTAGGCTCCCCAGGCAACATCACTTTTATCCATATTGCCGGAGTATGTGTGGTTCTATAAAATAAAAATATATAATGGGAAAACTTCATGTCAAAACTCAAACTCCTCTCCTCCTATCATCTAGTGCTTATGATTGTCTTCACTCAAGGCTTCCTCGCCTGTTGATATTTTCATGTATGTTCAACAAGTTATAAGAATACTGAGGGATGGATTCTATTTGTCACATTGCTCTACTATGTCAAAGTTTCTATACAGTAAGATTACAGTTTTAAAATAGTTTGTGTCCCAGATAAACAATGATGCAGACCCTTAATTTTGAAAAACTGAAAGTAGAAGACAACGCTAAAAGAAACTAGATTATGCATGTGAATAACAGGACTCTTTGGTTTAGCTTTCAGTCAACTCAGCCGCCACATATGGTGGTCATTTCATTTTTGTTTTTTCCTATAAAAACAAAGGTAAAATGAAATTCTACATTTAGAATTGTTTTGACATGACATATCACCGTACAGTTGTTTTGATTAGCATCCAAGATACGGCTGGCTTGTCCTTTTTGCCTTAGTGGGGGATGATAGGTGTTAATACCTTTTAATGGATTCTATGTCAATAAATCAGCAGCTTTAACTAAAGAATATTTTATTGGAATACTTTGTGAAGTAAGGAAGAACTATGTCAACCCATTATTTGGTGGTAATTGAGAAATTCTAGCATCCTTACCACTTAAGCAGTGGGTTGTGTTAAGGATTTGCTTTTAGGTTCTGCAATCCACCACTTAAATGTTGTGTTAATTGTGATGACTGTTCAGTGCAGCTTTTGGCTTTTTCTCCACTCAATCAGAAGCCACCGCCTCTGTAAAGACACATGCTATCCAAACAGTCCAAATAACTATTCACCAATATCATATTCACTTCAATAATTCAACTATAAGAAGAGTTGTAGAGCAATGAGTAGAGTTACTATCATTATTTTCAATCATTCATACCTTCCCAAATATCACTTAACATAATTTTTAAAATCTTAAACAACTGACCACCACTAAAATTTCTAGCTAATGATGCGGGGGAAAAGTTTGTGCTAAAGAAGAGTCAAGCATAATTGGTTTACTGAACGGTGGTCCAAATTGCAGTCATTCCTAATATCTTTAGTTGGAAGTTTTTCAGGGTTTATTGTTTTAATTGTAGTCTTGAAAACAATGGTTTAGTCTAAGGTTAATCAGAAGTATGATCTAAACAAAGAGTTTATTGAATACTCGTTGTTCACAAAGAGTTTCCTAAGTATAAAAAAATACCATGGTGATTACACTGTCATGTTTCCAATACATCTTTTCTGGCACAGACGGAACCATAACAAAGGATACTTTATGAGAACATAACTCATAACATTTCTTTTTAGTGCTTTTAGTTATGTTCTATCACTACTAAAATTTTATTAGCCCCATGATAAAGCTTGTTCACCAAACCCCTCCCTCCATTTGTCAATAACAACACAGTTGTAACAATTTCGAGAATGATAAGATTAGGCTGGGATCTTGACCTGAGGAACACTTGCTAATTCTAAAATATTATAAATTATCTTATGGTTATCCTTTACCATTATAAATACTTTTTTATTCTTTCTACCAAGTAAATGTAAAACTATTTAAAATAACGATTAAAATGTTAAATATTAATCTTATAAATTAACAGATAAAATGACTAATATTTTGGGGAAGTACAAAAGTAAACATTGATTGACACACATCTATGCATTCTTCTGAAGTAAGTATATTGTTCCCTCAGCATCTTCTCATTCTCAAGCGAAAATGCATGTCAGCAATGCAAGATTTTCAGCAACACTTTCATAAAGGTGCAACAATTCCAGAACTCTTCAAACACAAAACGACCTATAATCTGATAGAGATTGTGACAGATGCAGGCCACCAACATACAGTTCACTCTTAAAGTACTAATGTGGCTTTTTCATCGCTAAGCAATGCTTTAATGTGGTTATTTAGGAAATAAATAATCCTTCAACCATTATTCTCCACTGGAGGAGTTGAAAACGAAAGGAGTGAAAAGCATCCTCAGTGGAAGTTAATTTATACAGCAGGTATTGGTACTTTATAAATTTCTTGGTGAATCCTTGTAGTGGAAGATGAGATCAAAGACACAAGTGGTTACATATTCATTCATGCACAAAAAATATTACAATACATAGACATTGACTCATTATAGACGTGGACAGCACAAAATATAGTATTATAGTATAGTGTTACTTACCCTCTTTGTGAAGTTCTAGTATAAGCTTGCAATTTGAGGACTACAAAAGACTTCCACTTCTTGAAGGGTTGCCCTTGACTCATCACCAAATATAGACTCCTTCCCATCCTCTCTTTTGGCATAAGACAATCCCAATCTAGACTTTGCTTGTCTCAAGTCACCAATGCCAGAATTGGTATCAGGCCCAGCAAAGCCCCCCATAACTGGGGCCAACGGGGGCCCTATGAGAAGCCCATCCGCCCCAAATTGTGGGCCCCCACGTGCATAATCGAACAGGGCTGCACCATTTCCACCAACCTTGGGCAAAATAATGGGCTTAGTTTCATTGTCTACCCAGTAAAATAGGAAGGCATCAAATGTATCATAGTAGTCATCTGTGCTTCTATACCCTTCAGGGTTAAATGCACCAAACTTGAAAGACTTGTTTGTGTAGCCGATTATCACGCATGGCCCCTTGAAGTCACAGCATTCGTGGAAATTGGTTGCACTGAACCCATCAATTGAAGCCCTATAGCAGCATTTTAGCTCCTTCCCTGATAAAAATTATGTCAAATATATATATGTATATTTCGAGTTCATGGATCATAGTAACAGTAAATAGAAATAGTAATATGATTATGTTTTGTTCAGTAATTTGGCAGATAGAATTAGGGATCGTGGTAATACCTCTCAAAAATGTTTTGTCCACCAGAGAAGTTGAGAAAGTGAGATCAATATCATGGTATTTAATCTGAGGTTTGTCATCAACATTCTTCTTGCCTATGTTCCAACCAAACAAGCCATTTGTGCTCGTCTTCCAACCCTGGAGTGATGGTGAGTTTGGAATGCAATATGCCATCCACAATCACCAACTAAGCACGATCTCTTCACTCTTCCTCTTGTGAACCACAATTCAACATCTTATCCATATTTCCTCACAAAATATCTTCCACCCCTTTTTTTTTTCCTATATTTTTGGGATAAAATCACTCACCGGCTCTAATTCGCATGGACCCATTTCTACACAAAACTTATTGTGTCTAATTGTTTTGTTTCAGATTAAAATTAATTTTGGAAATTTATTAATTTAGAGATAATTAATTCTTCATGTCATCAGTGACCTTTTTTAGGTCTTTTATCTTGGGTACGTTTATGTCGTGACCAAAGGCTTTAATCAATATACAAATTATAAAGATATATGTGTTTGAATTCAAGTAAAACGGAGAGGAATGGATGATCTTTGGGATTGGCTTGGCTTGACTAAAAAACTAAAAAACACCAACAAAAAGCAACGGGCGGCTTCGGGAATCTGTTTTCAGTGATTGTCTTTCTCTTTTTCCACAAATTCAAATCACGTTCACAGAATATTTTTGACGATCCAAGTCACAAATGAAGAAGCGAAGATGGATTGTTACGTTGCCAGTTATTTTCAAAAACACACCAAAGTCTTGAAAAATAGTCTGCATGTCAAAGTCTGGGTTAAGTACTGTTTTCCCTCCCTCAGATCATTTTCTCACCTCCATTTTCATCTTTCACTCTACTACCTAACACCGCGTGCTCATAATATTAATCCTTAATCCTTAAATACTATCAGAATTATTTTATTTTTATTATATAATATCATCTCATTATATAAGTAATAATAATTCATACATATCATTGGACGAATCAATATATGACTAACATATACATTCACACAAACTAAAAAAAATAAATTAAATAAGGGCACTAAACAACATCATCCCTACTTAAGCACATATGCCTCTACTTAAATGAGGGTATCAAGCAATTCACATGATTATAGACTTAGCCTCTACCAGTTATTGAGATGCAAAAGTTTTCATTTTTTAATGCAACCGAAGAATTTTGAATTAAATGCAACCGATGTTCTTCAACTCTAATTAACAAGTAATTGGAGAACATTGGACGCAGTTATAACTAATGTTCATTAGTTTCGCATGTTACTAAAGAAAATTATATTGTAAATACATAAATATATATTATAAAAGTGGATGTAGTTTTTGTGATATCTCAATTTAATATAATACTTCAAATAAATAAAATATCGCGTGATTATAATGTAAAATAGAACACCAATAGAAAGTACATGAGATTCATTGATATACAGATATCCCAAAATATATCGGAAAGAAAAAATTACTGGTACAGAATAATGTCATAAAACATAACTTAAAAGGGCAACAATTTAGCAAGAGATTACTCACAAAGCAATGAATTACAAAATATAACAGTTCAACAAGAGATGCTCAAAAGAGCATTATTGATCCACCTACACTAGACAGCAGCATCACCATCATCACTATGATCTTCATAAATCTCCACATCTACTCACACCAAAATTTGGTGATCATCGCAAAAAGAAAAGTCAAACAGGAAACATACATAGGGAGAAGGGTAAGCTAGAAAAAATAATTTGTTTAACATACAAGTTAGCAAGCAATTTATTAGACCGACTAAAAATAGGCAAATCACTGAACACCCAAAGCATGTGATAGCAAACAAAAAGATCCTCTAACTCAATTATCCGGATACATGTAAAGAGATTGGATTCGCTAGATGTATGCACTTGTGCTAGTCTCTACTACTCTACAGAGCCATTGTCAATGAATTTCACCCTACCACACACAATTTTAGTCCATGATCATCTAGGGCTATTATCCTGCCAAAGACTAAAACCTCCTACTACTCTAACCACTTGAACCAGTCTACTCTACGTGAATTTGACTGATTCTTTAGTGTCAAGATGCAACCTTGCTTGAATCCTTATCTAATTACATACACTACAACACCACTAAAGTCTCTCTAAGAGACCCATGGAATTAAGTCTAACTCATACCATATACATATTCTCACCCATTCATTTTCATTCATACCAATCACAGCAATCTCAATTCAAAATATCACATAATACATACATAGTCACAAGTTCATACTTCTAAGAGTAATTCAATCAATTCACAAGTGAAATCACAAAATTTGAAGCAAATCTGCCTCATTCTCATTCAAGTTAAGAGGTCTCGCTTAGGCAACCGGGTCCCCTCACTTAAGCTAGACTCTTCTCGCCTGGACGAGAACTCGAACAGAGAGTATAGTCCATCACTGCGAGTTCTCGCTTAAACTAGACCTTCTCGCTTAGGCGGGATTGTTCTCGCTTGGCGAGAATTCTCGCTACGCAAAGACAAAGTAGAGTTCTCTGCTACTCTCGCTTAGGCTAGAGGATTCTCGCCTAGGCGAGAATAGCAGTTTCTCTCCTACTCTTGCATGCAACATCAGAAATCCATTCAGAAAAATACATACATCATATTATCACACCATCACAAACATCTTCCAAGCATTTAAACACGAAAACAGAACTAAAAACAAGTAATATACTTTTAAAACATAAAAAGTCCTAGCTTCCCTTACCTCAAAACTGAAAGCGGACTTAAAATGAAGAAAACCCTTAGTGGGAGGAGCACCAGGACTAGGAATAGGTTAGGGAGCTGAAAACAGAAGGACGTACATGCAAAACTGAGACCACACAGAGATTTACGTGGAATCAAACTAGAGCTTCCAAACAGAAAATAAATGAAAAGAGCTGGGGGTTTGAGTTCTACTTACGCGAAGAAAGGACATTCAGTAAGCTCGAAGGAGGTCGTAACTCAAATCCTAGTAGAACTCCTGTTTCAGAATGAAGGATAAGGTAAATGAACTATGTTGGTTTCCAGAGAGAGAATGAAAATAGTGAATAGCTGGAAGGGAGTCTTGGGGATAACAAGTAAACTGACACTAGATCCTCTAATAAAACCAAACCCAAAACTTTTAAGACACAAAGTGAGTCTTTATATTTTAGAAAATAAATATGCATCGAAATAAAATAAAAAAATAATTGAAAAGTTTTATTTCACGAAATAAAGTTGATAAAAAAAATTGAATGCTAATTTATAATACTAAGTACAAATATATACTCTGATTTATTTTTAAATTTGCGAAAGAAAAATTATGTGTATATAATTTCAATAAGCACTGAAATCGATACTTATTTTTTTATATGTTTATATAAATATATTAAAAAAACATATCTATTAACATTTTTTTTTGATAAAATTAAAATAGAAGATACGGATAAATTTAAAATTGTAAACAAATAATTTATATATTTTAAAAATATACAAATAAATAAAAATACTAATGAGATGTATTTCCCGTGAAAACATATTAAATAGACGGGTTGAATTATATATTTAGACTTTTTAAAAAATTTCCACAAAGTTTTATTTGATTGAGGTGAACAAACGAAATTAAAAGTCCTTAGATTGAAACTCCAAAATGATAGACATGTTCTTTCCAATACTTTTTAGAGACCATTTTCGTAATCTCTCATTCTCATATTAGTTGTAGATTAATAACAACATGCTACTTAAAAGATGAAGGTCAATAGAGTTTTACATAATATATATATATATATATTAAACTATCCTTAATTCTGAATCAACGTAATAAGGTTTTTCTAATGCAAACCCACACTACAAAGATATAAATTTATTTGGACTCAATCATTTTGACTAAATTACAAGTATTATTAGAACATAGTAACATTTGACTAAATTACAAGTATTCAATTACTCTTGGTTAAACATAAATATTGTTGTGAAACATAATTAAGTAAACATAAATATTATTTGGAATATAATCATTATTGACTAGACACGAGTATTATTTGTACGTAACCACCATTTGCTAAACATGTGTATTTGTTGGAATATAATCACTCTTAAAAAATATATATATATATTCTTTGGACCCAACTATTCTCAACTAAATATAAGTATCTTTTATAACACAATCACTATTCCTTAAATACGAGTATTTTATACAAAACCACGATTGAATAACCACTTTATTTACACATAGGCTATCTAAATAATTATAAGTTTCTCTCATTAAGAGGGAGTTTACGGCTAAAGTGAATATAAGATTAAGAACACCTTTCTTTATGAGTAAATATTGGTAAATATTGATATCGTTGTCTTTAACCTTTCTTTTTGGAAAATGTTCTTTTATATAGTAAAAAATAACAAATTCATGGATTTTTTTGGGAACCATTGTAAGACAAACAAATTCCTTCTTCAATTATCTATTCAAGTCTAAGCTTTGAAACACATGAAATGTTCTTGATGTGACATTAACTGTGCATCTCTTTGTTAATTAACACTTTGGTACACTATATTGTTTACATAACCATGTTAGATAACATTCTCCTAAAATGGAGAAAAGCAAATACCATACATGGTCGAAAATCTTTTCGAAGTAGACGTCTTATACATAAGAAGGCTTGCTGGCACGGGTCAACCTTAAACACATTCTTTATAAAATCTTGGTACTGACACTTTGAAACGATATCCTCTTAAAGAAAAAAAAAAACAAATATTCTCTATATACATAAAATAAACATTAAAATATTTAAAATATAATATATTATGAATGCATGATCATCAATCCAAACTTTTTTCTTATGATAAGAAGTTATATGACCACCAGGTACTTAAAATATAATATATTGTTTGCATATGTTATGTTGAAAAGATTAAATACTTGATCTAATAGTTTATGAAGACACATGTTACATTTTACAGTAAGCATTTAATGAAACATTTGGGTATATTAGATTTTGTTTTAGCACTTATATATATATATATATATATATATATATATATATATATATATATATATATATATAAAAGACAGATCATAATCTTATGTTCTTGAAGTCGTTGGAATTAGATATCGTTTCACTATCCCATACCCATTTCCATCAAAAAAATTCATCCCCATCCCCATACCCAAACCCAACGGGTATCAAACTTTTGTCCCATTTCCATCCCCACTGGGTACCGGGTGTAATCTCATACCTAGAGATGACAAATAAACCCGTGCCCGTGGGTATCACCCGAACCCGTCCCCGTTTTGACGGGGAATCCCCGCTTTGACTGGGTATGGGTATGGGTATGGGTAATACCCGAAATTTTCAACTGGGGATGGGGATGG
>Ga0209589_1008318_pt1 | contig 16233 bp, 5 predicted proteins | sample CowpeawhiteBW_FD_187525 | JGI IMG/M metagenome (GOLD analysis project Ga0209589, IMG submission 187525) | Root nodule microbial communities of legume samples collected from California USA - Cow pea white BW (SPAdes) (version 2) | ecosystem: Host-associated > Plants > Roots > Nodule | place: USA... | reverse complement strand
GTTAATATTGTCCGAAGGTTTTTAATATTAGTATTAGAAAAAAAAAATCCTAATAAACTACGAATAGAAAATAACATTGATACTAACTAAAACTAATTATTATAATTGAAAAAAAAAATATAGTTCACATTCGTTAAAAATAATATCCCAAACTTTTCCTAAGTCTTTACTCATAATCCTAATAAGCAGGAGGGTTCGTATCATTTGCTCATCAGAGTTTCGTTCTAATTTTGTTTTTTTTCTTAAATAGGTTTCAATTTTCGTCAATTTTACTTAATACGGTTCTTTTTTACTAATACCGTTTAAATTATTAACGATCATCAACAGTGAGTGTCACATGTTACTTCGTGATTTTTTTAAATTTTTTTAAATTTTTTTAAAATGTACATGTGTCAATCAAGAAACGTGTCAAAGTCAATGTTTTATATTAATTTGGTTTCTCTATTTGTTATTTTGTTGAATTTAGTTCCAATTTTGTGTAAAATTAACCAATTTTGTTGTCGAAGATGAAACCAAATTTAATTTTTATATAAAAGTTATAATTATGTGAATTTTAATATGATATAAAAACATTAAATAAAAATATGAATTTTAATATAAAAATTAAATTTGGTTTTGAGAGGAACAAAATTGGTTCATGTTAACAAAATTTGGACTAAATTGGGATTAAATTGAACAAAACTAACGAATATAGGGACCAATTTGAATATAAAATATTGACTCTAACACGTGACACGTTGCTGGGTTGATACGTGAACATTTAAAATTTTAAAAAAAAGTTAAAAAAAATAAAAAATAAAATAAAAAAAACTAGGAAGTGACATGTGACAATCAATATTCATGGGCGTTAATAATTTAAACTGTATTAGCAAAAGATGACTAAATTGAAAAAAATTGACGAAAAATATGACCTATTTAATAACAAAAACAAAATTATAATTGATTTGACAAAACTTAACGAAAATTGAGATCAAAAAATATTTTAACCTAATATAAATAATTTTAATTAATACTAATAAAAGTTATTAATAGACATTTACAAATCCTGTAAGGTTTGACAAAAAAAAATTGTAATATTAACTAAAAAGCTTAAAATATGATAAATTTTATTATGAAAGAAACTTTTAACAACATTTATTATTAAAAAATTGTAACGTTATTTGTTGATAAATAATTCTAAAATTATGATCTCAAATCTTAATTAAGCCAACAATATGAATTTTTATCAAGTTAAGACAAAATAAAATGAAGCTAAAAAAAAGTATATTTGCTGACTTGAATCATTTCATTAACCAATCCAATTAATTCCATAAAATTATACAATTTCTTTTTTGTTTAAATTTCTCATCCAACCAACATAATATCTTATATTCTAATCATTTTAGATGCTCTATTGTAATTTCGATATATTTTTTAAATTGTGGCATTTTAATAAGAGTGTATTTTATAATAGGTACCGAAGAATCATGAAATTTTCTTAAAAATTTGTATTGAAAAGTAATATATATGGAACACACCACGCATGAATTTTCTTCAAAGGTCTTGGATATATAACTGGTCAAGACCTCATTTTATCACTTTCGGTGAAAATCGTTGACAATAGACAACAACATATAGCCAATAGCTAATGTAAGAGAACTATTAATTTGTGTATTAAATTAAAAATTGAGAAAAATCGCAGATATCATATAAAAACACTAAAAAAGTTTTACATGGAAGTTATGATATAAAAGCTAGATTCATATATGTTTGAAATGTAAATTATAGTATCCATTGTCAATGGGAATGAAAAAAAAAAATCAAGACATGGACAAACGGAAGTTTAACACCTAAGGAAACCCTTTATGAAAGCCTCCAAAATTTGATTGATTTATTTCTTCCTTTTTTTTTCCACACAGAAGAGGATAACTTTCATTCAGAAACAAATCAAGACAAAGTGACTTTGGCCAATTTTACTTCTCATGATATATTGGTTAAAGCTAAACTAAGGAAAAATAAAAAAAGAAATAGCATTGAAATCTATTTTTATTGACCAATTAGAATTATCTCCTAGGATCTATAATTGTCTCAAAAAATCCAATATTCATACATTATTAAAATTTTTGAATAACAGTCAAGAAGGCCTTCTGAAATTTGAATATTTTCACATAAAAGATGGAAAATCTATATTGGATATTTTAAAAATACAAAAGTATTTTGCATAAAAGTGAAATCTATTGACATAAGATTTTTTCAAATTAATTTTTTTTCTATTCAGAATAAAATGTCCAAAATATGTAATTTAAATATTTAGAACAAATCTTAATGGTCAGAATATATCTAAAAAGGAATAGATGTATATGGGGATTAGTAGGTTTAGAAAGAATTCTTCTTATATATACCGTACATATATCATGATATATTATTAAAAATGAATTAAAAATGAAACCAATCTTCTAATTTTTTTAAAAGGACCTAACGTTAGGAATCTTTCTCAATAAGTAATGTTTCTTGTATACCTAACCAAGAGGGCAACTAGACTACCAATCAAAAATATGATAGTTGCTACTGGACGACAAAATAGATTTTGAAATTTATTAACATTCTCCAAAAAGGTACCAGAACCATTAAAAGAACATTCAAGAACTTATTGGGTACTATACAAACTATTTGAAATACAAGAAAAAAAAATACCATTCAGGTAATATTTCCAAAGATTTGCAAAAGAATCTGCAAATTCTTTAATCATGGATGGTTGTTAAACATACGTTAAAGACAATTATACCTAGAATTACTACTACTAAAATATATAAAAAGATGGTTAGGCCATGCGAGTTCTCTATAATAATTATGACTCATCCCCTTAATCAATTTAGCTCTTATAACCCATCTCTTTGGCCAATTTAGCTCTTAATACAGGATTATTAAGTCAAGTTTTTTTGTTATTAAGATGTCTCTTATATATTGTTTAAGTAGGTTAGTAATGTATGTTAGGGGTGTATTTTGTATAAGGTGACATTTATTATGTTGTTACGGTAACTATTATATTAAAATTATATAGAAAATGTGCCGAAACAATGAGATTATTTGAGAGTTATTTGTGCTGCATCTGGTGGAATTTTGTTTTAACTAGTTATGCCTAAATTACAAAATAACAAATATTATTGTTAAATCAGTTGTACATTCCCCAGGACTAAACTGTTTGTCTACTTGTTTCCTGATTTCGAGTCCTACATTTACACACGTATAGATTAAGTTGTTACTTTGATTAACGCCAATATTCAAAATTTCAAAATTATAGGAAGAGGATATTATGTAGAAATAAACCACACAAAAACAACCTGAGACTCACTACTTAACCTGAAATATGTTTTTTAACATGGTATTTTCATTCATTTAGACCTATCACTGTCTCATATTTTAAACCTGCTGAACCATTTACTGCGTGTTGGATATGACCCAATCTAGACTTAATTTCAAATTCCTTTTGGCATCATTTATTTATAACATAATGTTTATTTGTTAAAAAAAAAATCCTTTTAACAAGATAAAATTAGTTTCAAAATAACTTTGGAAATACGTGCTGTCGGACGCATATGATCTGATTTTGAAACACTTTTAAAAGAACTAAAAAGTGAAAAATAATTTTATTTTTCTTTTACTGTGGTGTCTGGCTCGCCGTTATGTTATGTGACACTCAATCTTAAACAATTCAAAAATAACAAAAAAATATAAACTTTTCAAAATTAAAAATCAACCTGTTTCAAACAATAACAAATTTTCAAATTGATTTATTTAAAGAATCATGTAAATTTGATTTTTCATAATATTTAAAAGAGAGGATTTGTCCCTGTAAGACCAAACAATAAAAAAATACTTTTGTTTTTTTTCAGTATTTTTCTTAATTACTTTTGAATAAAATTAAACATTTAAAAACAACATCAATTTTTTTGGCACATTTAATTAAAGGTTATATTCGAACGAGAGTTGTAAAATGCTAACACATCTCTTACAAAAAAATTTAGTTTTTGTTGACCTTGTCTTATTTTTATGATTTTTATAGTTTTTTTTATAATAAATTATGGTGATGACTTCAAACTATATTTTTAAAACTCTTTTATTGTTTAATTCACCGTTTTGTCATGATTTAGGTTGTGACACTCGTTAATATTGTCCCAAGGTTTTCCCATTAGAATTAGAAAAAAAAAATTAATGAACTATTAATAGAAAATAATTTTGATCTTGCTAATTAAAAATTAATTATTAAAAACATCAACAACAAAAATAATGACAAAACTTGAAAACAATATAGTTTACACACATTCATTAAACATAAGGATTAAATATGTTTTTACTCCCTGAACTTTGACACAAAATTGAAATCCTTCTTATCTAAATCTTTGTTACATCTTGGTCTCTAAACTTTAATAATGAATGGATATAATCCTTTTAACCTAATTATGTAAAAAAATTTGACATGTCAAATGTGTTTTCCAATAGACATTGAAGTGAGAACGTGTCAAATGGTGTAAATAACCCAAATGCTAGCATGAAACACATTTGACATAAAAAATGGATAAATATAATTTTGGTCCTTGACGTATTACAAAAATTGGAAATGGTCCCTCCTCGAAACTTTTGAGTTCTTTGGTCCCTCTACCTTCAAAATCACTAGTTTTTAGTCCCTAAGTTTCAACGACGTTAAAGTTTATCCTACGTTGCAAAAGACATACCAATTCAACTTTAGGGTTGTGGGTTGTTGACACGTGTGGTGACATGTGTCTACACATGTTGTTTCATTTTTTGAATGAATTCAATTTATTAGTATTTGTGTTGTTAATATCAGTTGTAATCATTGATATGTTGTAAGTTTGAGTTGTTATTCGTCCCTGTGATGTAAGTTTGAATTGTTATCCGTCTGTGATATAAGTTTGAGTTGTTATCAATCCCGGTGTTGTAAGAGTTTTTATCAGTCTCTGTGTTGTAAGCTTGAGTTATTATCAGTGTGTGTGTGTGTTGCCAAATCGGTCATAATTTTATTTTTGTACTCAAATAGGTTCTAATGTTCATCAATTTTGTTCAATTTGGTCTTCTTTTAGTAACACCGTTTAAATCATTGAAGACCATGAATAGTGACTGCAACGTGTCACTTTTTGTTTTTGTTTTTTATTTTTTTAAATGTCCAGTTGTCAACTCAGCAATGTGTCACATGTCAGAGTTAATGTTTTATATTCAATTTAGTCTCTATATTCGTTAGTTTTGTACAATTTAATCTTAATTTTTGTTAACATGAACCAATTTTGTTCCTCTCCAAATTGAAACTAAATTCAATTTTTATACTAAAATTCACATTTTTATTTAATGTTTTTATATAATATATTAAAATTCACATCATTATAACTTTTCTATAAAAATTAAATTTGGTGTCATCTTCGACAAGGACAGAATTGGTCATTTTAAACAAAATTTGGACTAAATTGAACAAAAATAACAAATATAGGGACCAAATTGAATATAAAACATTGACTTTGATACGTGGCACGTTGCTGGATTGGCACGAGTACATTTTAAAAAAATTTTAAAAAATTTTAAAAAACAACGAAGTGACATGTGGCACTCATTGTTCATGACCGTTGATGATTTAAACAGTATTAGCAAAAAACGACCAAATTGAACAAAATTGACGAAAATTACGACCTATTTAAGCACAAAAAACAAAATTAAGACTTATTTGACAAAACTTGACAAAAATTGGAACAAAGAAAGTATTTTAACCATATATATATATATATATATATATATATATATATATATATATATATATATATATATATATCAAAAGTTGAAATGAAAAAATGAAATCCAAATTTTCTGCTAGATTTTTTAGTGTCATCTTTTCTCGAACACTCAAAATATATCAATATATTAATTTTTCTTTAATATATTTTAAAACATCCAAATCAAGTTCATAACTAGAATATATGAACCTATGTGCACATTAAAATGACTTTCTACTGGGCATAAATGAAGGGTTTAATCCCACATTGAAACCTACTTATCTCCGTCAATAAATGAAGTTGATTATGATCAAGATTCAAAAATAATGATACATGTGTTTTTTAAGAGTGTTTTTAGTCGGTTAAGGAATTAATAGATAAACCTCCTCTAGATGGCTTCTGAAAGGAAAGTATCCTTGCACATCTTTTACTCCATAGAGTACTTTAGCAAGGTGTGATGATTTCCTAGTTGCTTAAAAATCCATTTTCCCTATAAATAATAAAAATCCCCTTCATCTTGTTCTAAATATTCACAAAACTCCAGCACCATATAAAGAAGGCCCTGACACCCTTCATGCATGTTGATTAAACTAGGAAATCACAAAAACGATAGATAAAAATACAGTACATGTTCATTCTTGTATCAGTGTTTGTGCCAATGGTAAAGCACTAGCTGTTAAGAAACAATTAAGGATTTTAATTAATTTCTTTTGTTCTCTGCAAGAAGTAACCTATCACTACGACACAAAGCGCCATTTATTTTTCTGACACTGGAAGTTTATGATATCCCATAAAATTCTTTTAAGCTTTGTACGCCAAAGCTTGAAGGTTCACAGGAAGATCAAATAGTTGGGAAATTGAATCATGATATTACATGGACCCTTCGTCTGCTTGTGATGCAAACAACAAATCTGCCTCTGTTCACAACCCATGTCTGTTCGTGAAGCAATTTCGTCCGTCAACCAAAATCCCCAATTGATAATAGAGAAACTAATAACAACTCAAATTTACAACAAAGACACTACATAATGGGCTCAATGGTTTTGCTGCACGTATCTTGTTCCTTTAATTGGTAATTTCAATTCATAGTTTTGTTTGTTTCTTGTATCGAATTCTTAATTTGATATTAATCCAGAAAATCTTAATTAATATAAACAATTTTAATAACATAATTCTAACAATATAAATAAAAATAGTAATTTTAATTAATACCAATAAAAATTATTGATAGACATATACAAATCCTTTAAGGTTTGACCAAGAATATCGTAATATTAATAGAAAAAAGGTTAATTAATATTAATTAAAAAAATCAACTAAAAATATATAAATTAAAGAACAAGTATTTTAAACATGTGAAAAAAAGATCGTTAATGTTAACTAAAAAACTTAAAATATGATAAATTTTATTATGAAAGAAACTTTTAACATTTACTAATAAAAAATAATAACGTTATTCATTGATAAATAATTCTAAAATTATGATCTCAAATCTTAATTAAGCCAACAATATGAATTTTAATCAAGTTAAGACAAAATCAAATGAAGCTAAAAAATTTTAAAAAGAAAAAGTAGATTTTCTAACTTATCATTTCATTAACTAATCCAATTACTTTTATAAAATTATAAAATTTCTTTTTCCTTTAAAATTCTCATCCAAACAACCTAATATATCGTTAAAGTTCTCTAAACAAACATTCTACGCCATCGTAATTGAGATATATTTTTTAAATTGTGACATTTCAATACGAGTGTATTTTATTTTCAAAAGTCAAAGCACATTTTTTAATTTAATAAAACATTAAACATTAAAAGAATTTATTAATATTTTTCGATAAGCTATTTAAAATAAATTTTAAAAAGAATAAAGAAAATAGAATGTATTTAAAATGTAAGTCACTCCATTTTGAACTAATTTTTTAAAATTAAGTTTACAAAAACAAATGTGCAAAATGGTGTAGTTCTCAGATTCCGTAGTAAACCATCTTTTTAATATATAATCATAAAAACGTCAAATTAACCAGAGCAAGCATGTTTAATACAGACTAGTAAAATCACATAATGAAAAGGGGAACTGAATAACATAAACTTCCCTCACTTAAAAAAAATGGAGTATTTCTACCTCAAAATCTTGAGATTTTAGCTTTGTTTGACGGGTCTGGGAGGTCCAAAGTAGTTTGTTATCAATCCCATTAGAGAAAACCTGAGGTTCAGATTAACATAAAGTCAATAATTTAAAACTCAAGAAAACCTGTCGAAATTTCTATTAGATGGAAATTGAGGACAAACTATTTTATGTTCACATTGCCACAGAAGAATGAAGAAAAATAAAATGCTGCAAATCACCATGTCTGTATTTGTATGTATGCATGTAACTGTTAAAATACTATCACTTACTTTTAGAATACTACTTCAGCAAGTTAAACCTTTGGAGAATTTCAACATTACCCAAATCGTATACTTGTAAAAAGGTGCAAGTAACCAAACTGCATGTGTTTAGTATATTATTATGGGAGATTATTTCCTAGATGACCTGTCTTAAAGAGGATCTCTTGTCCTTCGAGTTTTAAGGAGACGTGAACCTATAAGCATGATTGATGAACCACAACTATGACGAAACTTCCATCTAATGCTAGCTCCAAAGAAAAGCAAAATGACATTACTATCCTACCAGTTTCCTAAGCTCTATGATTGCATTTATTCCAAACAATGTTAAACTATTCTCCAAAAGAGCAAACAACACAACATTCTCAACATTTTGAACAAGTTTTCACAATCTTTGGGGCATTTTTTCTTTCTCCAAAAGTACAATTCCCATGTTTTCATTGACTTTTAACCCTGCCATTATGGACGGATATGCAGTTTTACCATGACATGGGAATGCAAGTAATTTTCTGCCGGACTATTGGCTTCCTCACTTCTTTATACTAGACATTCTTTCTCCAATTATTTGAATTCTGAAAAAGATTCCTAAAACTACTAAACGCTATCCATATATACTCATTTATCCAGATGTAACGTTACCTGTCTTATAACTAGACATTTCCCTCCAAAATCTCTATGTACTTCAAATACCCCCTTAAACATGTGCTATCCATCTCTAACTATTGTTCTGTGTTGCTTGGAATTTAGCCATGTCATGTGAGAAGTATCAAACTCAGGAAACAAATTCAAGGGCCAGCCATTTTTTAAGTCAATGAGAAAAAAATTTCCGTCATCAGGGTTTATAGTAAAGAACGTGAAGAACTTGCACGCATTACAACAGATAGAAGCAGAATAAAAAAGAAAAACCTTGAAGAGTTGAAACATGCTTCAGAAAGTTGCAGGGTCGTTACAAAGGAAAAGAAGTTTGCACCACATATAATCTTGGTTACTTTTTAACAGTCCATACACAAGAATGTTGTTATTTGATAGGAATACCTACATAGTAAGCAGTTAAAAATAATGACGATGCACTTAAATGACTATGGCCCGCAATCCTATAACTATTTTAGGTGAAGGAAACACCTGTGAGAAGTAGATGTCCTATCTACTCGACAGAACAAGATTCAACATTTACTCAGTTTTTGCATTGGAGCAAAGCATATACTCCACTAAAGTAAAAATTTCTGCAGTAAAAGGAATCTATCAAGAGTATTGATTGGAATGAAAAAGGTTGGGAGTGCCCTGAAGAATTGAAAGAAAAAAAATCAGAAGCTTGTCTTCTCTATGTAATGGGTAGAGGGAAACAAAAATGACACTGAAGGAAGTTATGAAATAGGATCTCATGGTGGATAAAATTCATGAGAATTTAATTTTTTGATAAAGCCCAATAGGCTGTTATTCATATAACCTATCTGGTGAAATAAGGTCGTCGTTGTTCTTTTTGTTTGTTGAGAGCTATGTTTGGAAAGCTGGAAATAGAGTAAGTAATAGAGGGTGAAAGGGAAAAACATATTTAAACATAGTTGTGGAGTTAAGTAACAGAAGGGGGCGGAATGGAAAGGGAAAAAATTCTACTCCCGTTCCTAGACAAAAAAATAAGCAACCAAACAACAGATCAACATGTTCTATTCCATTGCATTCCATTATGAGCCATTCTTCTTCTTTTCTATAAAACACCTAAACATTTTATTAAAATGCATTTTGAATTGAATTGAAATGGATTAGTAAAACATACATCATTAAAACATCTAAAATTTATAATCAGTAAAATGAGAAAAGAAAAATCAAATTCATCATCTATGACTAGTTTGATAAAAAAAAAAGAAACCTATATTGTATTTTATTGTTTTAAAATATTTTTAGAAAATAATGTTCGATATTTATATACATTCTTACACCCTAATAGCCTTTGAGTCTCAGACTCATTCTCTCTATGTCCAACAAATGAATTTTGGAATATCTGATGCTGATCCAATGATAAAGCATGTGGGATAGTTGGTGGTTCACTATCCATGCTGATCCGTCCTTTTAGTTTTATTTTAGAAATAGATGGATTGGTGAGACGTATAAACACCGGCAAATAATTTCAAGCGAACAGTTCAGATATCAGAGGCCTGATTAATGTCATCAATTAGCTTGTCGAACATCTAGAATTCTACATTAAACATCAATTCTCTCATCATGATCCAATCCCTAACAAAGGCTAATATTGAGTGTCATCTGTTTAGCAGGTTCCTGTCTTCAAATCAAGACTGAATCTTATACAAAATTAAAATTTCATTTGATTCTACTACTAGCACTTCTGGAACAAATGACTAAGTAAAATAATACTAATTTCCACAAAAAAAGGAAGGGAAAGATCCTCACTGCTGATTTTAATTTCCTATTCATCAAGCCATAAAAATAAGCCTCCAAATCTGACTTAAGAACGGATGTACCTATTCTTTCGAGCCCTAAGTCTATACGAAATTCAGAAACTTGAAAAAGAAAAAATAACTGAAACCGTGGAAAATACACTACCTCCCAAACCTATGGACATTTATTCAACCTTTTGCTACGCTTCTATTTAAAACAACGGCTCCCGCAATCAGATCCACAACTAAATCTCATAAAGAAAAAGCAAACAGGAATCGAACAGAGGAAAACGAAGAAACTCACATCATAGCCATCATAACTTGTTTGAGATCGTTCTCGACATTCCGCATGTTCGCTACGGATTGCGCGCAGAATATGAGTGCCAGCCAGGAGCTCAGTTTGTACTGATTTCACAAATAAAAGAATAAAAAAAAAAGTGTTAACGCATCGAAACGAAAATTCAGTAGTGAGATCGATGGCGAAGAGGTGCTTCAAATACAAACCCTAAACATAACGCCGGCGACGCCAAATATGACGGCGATGAATCCGGCGTAATCGATCGGCAGATCCTGCGGTGCAATCTGCGGTGCCACGTAGGGTCTCGCCGCCGATGGCTGACGGGGATCGTTAGTGTGCGATGACATCTCCGATTTCTCTCTTCGCGTGCCAGAGACAGGTGTGGACGAGTTTCTCAGTAAATTTTTATTGTTTAATATTTATAGTGTGAAATCTGCAAAATATAAAGGATTAGATCAGAAAAGATTTGATTAATTAATCTGTAATTTTCTCTCTTATCTTACATATCAAAGGATTTTATTTTATTTTTTCACTTTAGAAACCCAAAATTTGTTATTTAACTTTTACAATATATCATTCCTTATATTTTAGTTAATTAATATAGTATGTTTAGTCAACCTTAATTGACTATGATAGATTAAGAGTCACTTAAAATATTTTTTTAGTTTCAATTTTAGTTAAGTTTTGTCAAATAAGTCTTAAGTTTGTTTTTATGTTTAAATAAGTCCAAATTTTCGTTAATTTTGTTCAATTTGATTCTTGTTTGCTAATATCGTTTAAATCGGTCATGAACATTTGTCAGGTGTCACGTCGTGATTTTTTTTAATTTCTAATTATTTTTTTAATTTTTTTTAAATGTACATGTGTCAACCCAGCAATATGTCATGCATAAGTCAATGTTTTATATTCAATTTAATCCCTATATTTGTTATTTTTGTTCAATTTAGTTCTAATTTTGTTTAAAATTGACCAATTTTGTCCCTCTCACAGATAAAACCAAATTTAATTTTTATATAAAAGTTATAATGATGTGAATTTTAATATATTATATAAAAAAATTAAATAAAAATGTGAATTTTAATATAAAAAATAAATTTAATTTCAATTTGGAGAGAGACAAAATTGGTTTATGTTAACAAAAATTGAGACTAAATTGAACAGAACTAACGGGACTACATTGAATATAAAACATTGATTCTGACATGTGGCACGTTGTTGGGTTAACATGTGGCACGTTTAAAAAAAATTAGAAAAAAAAAACAGGAAGTGACACACGACAGTCTTATTCGTTAATGATTTAAACGGTGTTAACAAAAAAAAAAATTGAACAAAATTAACCAAAATTATGACATATTTGAGCAAAAAAAAAAAATTATAACTGATTTGACAAAACTTCATGAAAATTGGGACAAAAAAATATTTTAACCTAATATAAACAATTTTAATTAATACTAATAAAAATTATTAATAGACATTTACAAATCCTGTAAGGTTTGACAAAAAAAATTGTAATATTAACTAAAGCTTAAAATACGATAGGTTTTATTATGAAAGAAACTTTTAACATTTATTAATTAAAAATAATAACGTTATTTGTTGATAAATAATTCTAAAATTATGATCTCAAATCTTAATTAAGCCAACAGTATGAATTTTAATCAAGTTAAGACAAAATAAAATGAAGCTAAAAAATTTTTAAAAAAATTTAATATATAACTATTAGTATTTATAACTATTAATAAAGATTATAAAGATGATTGGTTTTGATAATTGTTTTGTAACCATATTTTTAATATAAACTATCTTTATCAAGTGTAAACACATTTTTTTTCGTATATTGCTAGACTCATCTAATTAATATATGAATGACTTGTTTAATATGTATTGTTAGACTCGTCCAATCAATGCATCAACATACTCATCAAATGTTTTTGCTATACTCATCTAATTAATGTATTCTTAGACTCGTTTAATCGACGTATGAATGACTCATAATTTTTTTCTAATACTTGTCTAATTAGTGTATGAAAAATTGCATCTAATGTGTGTTACTAGACTTGTGTAATGTTTTTCATTATACTCATCTAATCATTATAAGGAAAGCCTTGTCTGATGTGTATTACTAGACTCATTTTATGTGTATTTTAAACTCATATAATTAATGCATCGACAAACTCCTTTAACATGTATGCTAGACTCGTCTAATCAATATATGGACACACTTGTATAACATATATTCTTAGACTCGTTTAATCAACGTATGTTCAAGCTTGTATAATGTGTATTGTAAAACTAGTCTAATTAGTGAGTGGACAAACTTATGTAATGTGTATTAGTACTCGTATAATCTGTGTATGAACAAATTTATCTAATGTATATTGCTAGACTCGGCTAATCAATCATTTAAGGTTTGTTGCTTGACTTGTTTAATTAGTGTGTAGAGAAAGTCATCTAATTAATGTATGATCATACTTGTTTAATGTATATTACAAGACTCATCTGGTCAGGGAGTGAAAAAAATTGTCTTTTGTGTATTAATAGACTCGTGTAACTTGTGTATAGATAGACTCATGCAATGTCATTATTAGACTCATCTTGTTAGTATACAAATAAACTCCACTAGTGTTTGTTGTGAGGCTCGTCTAGTGTTTGTTGTGAAGCTCACCTAGTGTTTGGATAAACTCGTCTAATAAATATTCCTAGACTCATTTACTCAATGTATGGAATGATTATTATACTCAATGGACATACTCGTCTAATGTATATTATTAGACTTGTCTAATTAGTGCATTGATAAACTTGTTGAATGTTTTCTGCTATATTCATATAATTTATGCATTCTTAAACTCATCTAGTCAATGTTTAGAATAACTCATCTAATGTTTTTTTGTTATACTCTTCTAATTAGTGTATGAAAAATGTAAGATTCAAGAAAAATAATTTTAAGTTTAGCAGAATAAAGATTAAATTATGTATTTGGTCCTCATTTTTGTAGGAAAATATTGATTTGGTCCTTTTTTATTTGTCTTAATTTGATTCCTATTTTGGGAAATTTGATGCAATCAAATTCGTCCTGTTAGTATTGTAACAATAACCCAATTTGATATCAATGTTAAAGAGGTGTCACATGTCAGTTCATAATTTTATTTAAATAAAAAATAAAAAATTTGTCACATTGTGCCACGTGACAATATAGTGTAATAATGTGATATGGAGCAGCAATGTCACATGTCAATGTTATACCATATATTATTTCTTCACTCTCAATTTGGTCCCTGTACTTTTATTTTGTCTCAATTTAGTCTTAATTTTATAAAATTTAAGCAATTTTGTCTTTCTCCAAATTGAAATCAAATTTAATTTTTATATATTTTTATAAAAATATCAATTTTGTCCTAATTGATATTTTTTATTAATTTTAAATTTTAAAAGTGGTAGATAAAATATGCATAAATATATTGGATGTTTATTAAACATAATCGAAAAGAAGGATAACCTGGTAAGGGATCATCGTACGTAAGAAAAAAATAATAATTACATTTTATTTTCTTTTAATTTATCCTATATGTACAATTTTAAAAATCTTAGGTCAGCTTAAATATAAAACTAAATTATATAAATAAATACATATTTCTCCTTAAAAAACTTAGGTGAACTAACAATAAAACTAAAATAATATATAAATAGACACATTTCTCCTTACACATCGTTTTTATAAAATTCAATTAAATTTAAAATTTACTTTTAATATATTTAAATAAATTCTTTAGTCCTAAAATTAAATTAATTAAAGAAAACTCTTAAATTTCATTTAAATCAATTTTCCACTTACATCATAAATGTCATCGAAAAGGAACTTTTCACTCCAAAATCCAATTCATTATAAATTTTTTTTTAAAAAAACTATTAATTATATTCCATATTAATATGTATCCCAATTGCATCAAAGTTTCCAAAATATTTAGATAAGTTCTTTTAACGAGGGTTTTATATATCAAAAATTGAGAAAATATCAATAGCTCATTTTAAATTATAAAACTACGCAATCAAAACTAATTAACTAAAGATCCCAAAAGTACAAATGTAAAAACATTAATAAAAACCAAGGAGTCGCCAAGTGGCTTATGAATTTCAAATTGTGAAGAGTGTAACGTCCCATTTAATCAACAAACATAATCAACGAAAACGTTGCATAAAGGTAACATAACAGCGCAGTCCTGAAATTTTAAACTTAACTCCTTACAACTCAAGGCACACCACAGTGCCACAAGAAAACACAAGAAAACAAGTTATAAAGTTTAAAAGGAACATAAAGAAATCTAAAAGTCAGACGGGTACATGGGCCATAACCATAAAGAAAAACCCAACAAGAAAATGAAGTCCAGCCCAAGTAAACTATGCAGCGAAATCATCTCTCCCCTGTTGACCATGAGTACCTCTCGCATCTGCTCCCATCAATAAATTGATGATCATCGCAAAAGTAGAAGAATAACATACAAGACATTCAAACGAGAAAAGGGTAAGCTAGAGCCAAAAAGATTTCATCAATGTAATCAGATATACTTTCACAGTCCAATATACATACATCATTCAAGCATGTTATGACCTTCCAAATCAATACACTAAGACTCGACTCGACTCATCCGAATACATATAACCCGGTCGGATTCAGCGGATGCTTGCACTTGTGGTGGATACCTGTGCTCACCCCCGAGCTATGTGTTACAAGTGTTATAATGAATCAAATTCCTCACACACAAGGTTAGCACTTAATGGGTTTTAGGCCTCCTACTACTCTCACCACAAGAGTCAGTCTGCTCTAAGTGAGACTAACTGACTCCTTAGAGTGTCAGGATGCGATCCTTACCTTGAATCCTTACCAAATTATATAGATGGGGCACCACCATGAACACCCACTAACAGGGGCCATGGAATTACATCCCGACCACTGAAGCACGACCCTGAAATCCCACCTAGAGATTTCCAAGGAATTACGCACTGACACGAACCAAGCATACCAGACCAATCAAGAAAGATGTATCACACACATACATATACATCACATACCAGCTCTTTATAATTCACCCCTTTCATTACTTTCCCAGTGGTTCCATACCCATTCATTACTCTTAAACCATAGTTGTGGAATTTCATCTCATGCCAATACCATGCCACTCAAACACCAACCATCTCATTTGTTTCACATGCCGAGATCATACAATCATATCAATCCAGTTTGTAACCATAGCTTATATCATGCATATCATTTCGTAGGTCTCATGCATTATATAAGGTACATCATAAACCAAACATTTCATTGAAATCGCATGCCAAGATTTATCCAAGTTCATCATTCACAATCCATGAATCACATCACTCATGCAAATTCATTCATCTCATA
>Ga0209589_1008317_pt1 | contig 16233 bp, 4 predicted proteins | sample CowpeawhiteBW_FD_187525 | JGI IMG/M metagenome (GOLD analysis project Ga0209589, IMG submission 187525) | Root nodule microbial communities of legume samples collected from California USA - Cow pea white BW (SPAdes) (version 2) | ecosystem: Host-associated > Plants > Roots > Nodule | place: USA... | reverse complement strand
AAAAGTTAGGAAAAAATAAAAAAAGACTACCAAAAATATTTAAATGAACAACACGAAGACTCTAAGAAAAGACAGATTACAATTTAATAGATCAATAAAATTGTGTTGAACTCCTTTTTTTTTTTTTCTTGAATCCTTACTTTCCTTTTTTTTTCTTTCAATATATATTTGTTTCCTTTTGACTTTGATCCACTATTCTTTTTTTTTTCTTTTCAATTTCGCAGTTCAACACATAAACAAATAAAACTAAACAAGTTGTCCTTCAAATTCTCAAACTCATGTAAATCAATATAATTGTACTAGCAAATAATTAATTGGGACTACAATAATTAAAAAAACACAAAAGCAAATAATTTTCACGAATCAAATCTACAATTTAAATAAAGAACACGAAAAAACAAGACAAATTAAAAACTCAATAGAATTGGATAAAACCTTAAGGGTTTTACTCCTTCAAAAATTCTAAGTAATGAAAAAAATAAAATTTCAAAATAAAACACAAAACAAAAAGACATTAAAAAATTGTAATTTTCTTTCATATGACAGAAAAATAAGATAGAAGAGGAAATTCAAACTAGAACCTTGATCTAGATACCGGATGATATAATCCTTTCGAGAAAAAAGTAGGATCATTTTTTAATTTAAATCTTCCAGAACCACAACAAAAATAAATCAGAGAAGAACACAAGATAAGACAGTAATGGAGAATGCCACAATCTAGCATATTAACAGGTCAAGTGAAGATTCGTCATAAAGATGTTAATTTTTGATAAGAATATGAGACCTAAGCCAAGAATATAAAAAAATCCTCTCTTAAAAAATTTAATATATGACTAAAAGTATCTATATCAGTTTTTGGTATTTCTATATATAGGCACATAAGTTTAAGAAAACATATAAATCGTAAAAGAAAGCCTAAAGCCAAAAACATATAAAAAATAACAAAAAACTAAAATTAATGATGTCAACTTTCGCCTAGCGAGGACCACTCGCCCAGCCAACTCAAACTAACTCACCTAGCGAGATTCGTGCATCCAAAAAATTTAACGATCTGTAAAATTAAAATAATATTTACAATTTAATTAATTTCCTGAATTATTTTTCAATTGTGTTCACGATCTTCTATTTCTTAAGTTCCCTCATTTATGGAACATTATAAGCTTCGAGACATGTTTTGATCTTTGACCTTATCATAGATCCTTTGAATTGCAAATGTTCATCCTCGAGTTCTTCTTGTATAAGTTCAAGAGATAGTCCTTTACCACATGTGTAAGTGTCAGTGCCACATGATAGTATTTTCTATTCAATCTAGTATCTATATCTAAAATTTTGACTCAATTTAGTCGTAATTTTTTCTAAAATGGATCAATGTTGCCTCTCTTAAAAATAGGACCAAATTAGTACTCAAACTTAAATAAAACTTTATATACATGTTAAATTAATTTTTTAGAATTTATATATCAATTAGGCCACCTAAATATTGAAATTAATGTTATTTTATACATTTTTAATTTCAATAAAAAAACTACTTTAAACTTATTATATATTAAGTTAAAACATGTAAATATATTTGTCACAATAAATTTATAAACAAATTAACAAGGGAAAATACTTTTTTTAAATTATGTCAAATATTAGAATTAAAAATTTCAAGTGTCATTTTATATTTACATTTTTAATATTTAAAAATTATAAGTTTAGATAGGGATTTCTTTATTGAAATTAAAAATGTATAAAATAAAATTAATTTCAATATTTAAGTGGAGCGATTTGATGTATAAATTTGAAAAAATTATTTTAACACGTATATATAAGTTGTAATTAAGCTTAATTACTAATTTGGTCCTATTTGGAGAGAGAAACACAGCTCCAACAAGTTGGAACTAAATCGAGTCAAAATTTTAAATATAGGGACTATATTGAATACAAGACATTGTCATGTGACACTGATACTAACACGTGACAGTAAAGCTGTCAAAATGGGTTGGAACTCGCGAGCCAACCCGGCTCATCACAGGTTCGGGCCGGGTTGGGTTGAATTTTTTTTATAAATTTCAATACGGGTTGAATTTTGACCCGGCTCACTTAGAACCTGGCTCTCTCGGGTTGAACCTGTGGTGAGCCGGGTTGGCTCACCAACCCGCAAATAAAAGGTCACACAAGTGTTTTTTTGTTAAGTTGAACTTTGCACTTGGGTCATGTTAGGTTGTTTTTTTAGTCAACACATAGATAATTTGTATTTTCGTGATTTTGATGTATTTAGATTGTATTAAAGTTTATTTAGATTTTAATTAGAATTATAATTTAGTTTTGACTGGAAAAAAAATAAAAAAATATATTTTTTTTAAATTAAGTGAGCCCGTGAGCCAACCCGTGGTGGGCCGGGTCGGGTTCAAATTTTTTTGACTCGCTAATAAGTGAGCCGGGTTGGGTTGACTCACTAAGTGATCAACCTGTGGTGGGTCGAGCCAAGTCGGGCCGGGTTACCCCTTTTGACAGCTCTACGTGACAGTGATACTAACATGTGACACTATAGGATACGTGGCACTATCACTGTTGAGTGGTACGATAATAAGTTGGCACGTGACAATCTATTTTAAATTTGAAAAAAAATAAAAATAAAAATAAAAAATACTATGAACTGACACGTGACATGTACGAACATGATGTTAATGACAATATAAAGGAAATAACTTTATTTGATCATTTTTTTGACTTAATTGCATCAAATAAGAATTACATATTTTTTGAGTTTTCAAAAAAAAATTAGAGGACTAAAAGTGTAATTAAACCAAATATAACTTATTCACCTTTTTTTGAAATTCAATAAGGACAATTTCTTGTGAAATGTGTCACTTAAGGCAAACAAAAAATATTCCCTTTTTGTTGATAGTAGTGACACATACTTCCTAAACAAAAAAATACTTTGATAATTTCTTTGACTTGATACATATAGATACTTAGGGTCTTATACTCGTTCCTTCAATTTTAGAAATAAGTTGTAACATGCACCAAGGAAAAAAAGGAAAAAATAAACCATCCCTCTAATAGAGATAACCGTAAAACAACGAAGCAAAGGAAGGAGAATGTTCTATTTAAAAACTTTGAGTGGCAAAATAGGGGATAAATAAAATTTCTTCAGGCTCTTATGAAGTTTTCTTCATTCCTCACTTTTTGTTTTGTCTATGTCTCTTTCTCTGTTCTATCTGTTTTGTTATTTTTTTCTGATTGGAATGTAATAACATTTATCTTTTGGTAATGAAAGTATCTTTGGTTTCTTTACTTTCACAAATCTTCTAGAATATTTCTTCTCGCTTAGTTGTTCCGTATTTCTTCTAGTTTCTTGATACATGTGTTCTTGTTCTCTTTTTTTCTAGTTCCAAATTGGTGTTTTCATTGACTCAATGGTGGAAAACACTTGCATGAAGGATATGCAATCCTAACTAACACGTTACAAAGAGGAAATTCGTCGAATCGTGACCTTGCTAAAAAATCGTGAGGGAACTTCCCAAGAACGAGATGATTTCCTGATGACTTGGGCCTAGTCATAGGCTCAATCAAAGACCAATCATGATGCTTCTTTCTTAGGCCTAATAGCTTCAAGACCATAATGGACCTAAAGGACTCCAAAAGCTTCCTAAAAGTTCATTAGAATATATTTATTTTTGGGCCAATTGTTTAGGCCATGCTTTAAAAATAAATTGTAAAATGATTAGAAGTAGTTTTGGATCATAATTCATCTAGATTTAGCAATTGGGTCCATTCACGACCAATTACAAAAGTTTAGACCAAGTTTACATTTAGCTTTAGCCATGAGTTGCACATTTAGCACATGTGTTAAATGAGAAAAGTGTGACATACCACCTGGCATGTGATACACTTTTTGTGGATCTTAGATCTAGATCTAGGTCTAGACACATGTGTTTCACATGGCCACCTTTCATTTAGTCTTGCATTTTGGTATTCATTTTAGGAGATGCTCTCTACTATAAATGAGAGTCTTCACACTCTTTGTAAGATTACTCTTGATTGTTATTGCAAATACATGTTGAGATCACTCCATGACTTGCACTTTTGATAGTCCAAATTGCTAGAGCATTCTCCTAGATTTCTCCTCTAGCCCTCCTTCCTAAGTTGGCCTAACCTCTTAGGAACCTTCTCTAACCATTTTCGCTGCCATTCCATCTCATTCTCTTCGGTGCATCTTCATCATTACTGCAAGGAAGCTTCATTCAACCATCAAAATCACTCGTGGAGCTTCATTATATCCCCTTTCGGTGGTTCCATACGTCCATCAGGTTGATGATCCTCCAGCTTTACAAGAAACATTGTAGACTCGAGATGCCTTATTACGGCTGCTAAAAATTAACTTGTCAAGAGCCCAAAATTATATGAAAACTCAAGCAAATAAGAAAAGGAGAGATGTCCAACTAGCTATCGGTGATATGGTTTTAGTAAAGTTATAGCCTATCGTCAACCGTCGCTAGCTCTAAGGAAAAACTATAAGCTAGGATTACGTTACTTTGGCCCTTTTGAAGTGTTGCAAAAAATTGGAAATGATGCCTACAAGCTATGCTACTGCTAAATTACATCTGGTATTTCACATATCACTCCTAAAAAAGTTTCATGGCCACTATAATCAGCATTATTTTCCATTGTCGCTTACTACTTATGAGTTTGGACTAGACCAACCTGAGAAAGTTCTCACAACACGAGTAGTCATGCAAGGTTCAACAGTAGTCCAACAACTTTTGATTCAGTGACAACATACTGAAGCAGCAGAAGCTACTTGGGAATCTGGACAAGATATAAGAAACTCTTATCCAACTTTCAACCTTGAGGACAAGGTTGTTTCTCATGAGGAAGAAGTGTAACATGCAACAAGGAAAAGGAAACAATAAACCACCCTCTAATAGAGATAATTGTAAAAGCACGAGACAAAGGAAGGAGAATGTTCTATTTAAAGACTGAGTGGCAAAATAGGAGACACATAAAATTTCTTTAGGCTCTTACGAAAATTTCTTCTTTCCTCACTTTCTTCTCGCTTACATGTTCCGTATTTATTCTAGTTTCTTGACACCTGTGTTCTTGTTCTTTCTTTCTTTTCTTTTTTTTTTCAGGTTACATAAGTACGTTATGTCCATAGTTGAAAATAATGCTAGACCAAACATACTTCGATTTGTTTGAAACAAAAGAGTGAAACAACTTCTTTGATTCGAGCTTTTGTTGCTTAAACGGAGTCTCGATTCAATAAAAGAGTTACAATAATCATAACTAGCATTATTAGTTATGTCATAAACATAATAATCATAACTAGCATTATTAGTTATATCTTTTCAAGCTCTGTATATTTTTCTAATAAGAATTTCTATTCATTCATCCTTTTTTAGATTCTTGCTCTTAATCTAACTTTTGTACATAACTTCTGTCATAAACATCACATAAAATCAAACAGAAAAAAGAAACAATAATCATAATGTTTCATACCTTAAATGCGACTCCTCGATTAACAGCAAGTTTCCAAGTTTCAGGACAGCAAAAAAATGATGTACTATGTTAGCTAGAAGTAAATGCAGATGTAATGACAGCTCAAAATAGTTTCTGCGCTCCCATTATTCTCAAGTGACTAAAGCTACCATAAAAATTCACTAGAAGCCATTCCTTTTGTTTATGTCTTGTCTTTTATGGTTGGTTGGGATTGGGCGACGATGTAGGTAGTGAACCAGAATAACCTGATCAAAAGTTTCCCAAAGCAGCAGCAAAATTGATAAATAAATAAACAAATACAACCTCATTATCCTGTAATATGTTCCAATTGATTTAGAAAAACAAAATCTTTCCTGGAATTCATCTAATTATCTTAATCACAACAAAAGGGTGACTAATTGTGTCCAAAATTAAATAAAATCAACCAACATGATTTGGATGATCTTTTGCTGACACTTCTACCTATGTTGTAGAGAATATGAATAACATATAAAAGAGCACCTACAGCACATGAAAAGAGCTATAAGATCAATTTTCCATGACTGTGTATTGATGAAACGTTAAACTTCAAAGTGAGCATGCTACTATTCTGAAACCCGGATGCTCTCACTTGTCAACCAAATCTTCTTCTGAATTATCAAAATTGCATCATCTTTGTCTTGGCTTGAGTCTTTCTCGAGATTAGATGTGGCCACTGAAATCCAGTGCAATGCTGGCAAGAACTTCTTTATAAACACCACTACTGACCGCTTATCATGGACAATGACGAAACCTTTAGGCCTCAGGATTCTATCCATTTCAATCAATAAATCCGTTGGACTGCATTCTTTCTCAATGATATCAGAAAATATACCCCATGCATGGAGCAAGTCATAAGTTCGAGGGTAGGTTGAAAATGCTTCACACCTGTCACATCAATCACAAAACATGGTCAAAAGAAGGTAATATTTCTTCCAACTAGAATGTGGTTTAACTATATGAAAGTAGTGCTTCCAATGGTGGGGTATCCTTGCATTTCAGAGAAATAACAGCAAAGTCTTGTAGATTAAAGGGCAAAGTTTCAGAGGTATTGAAGAGAATGAAGCAGTAGATTAAACAGAAATTGCTGTTATTATAACCTTGAGAAAGATAATTCCTTTATAAAGATAAGAGCCATACCAATTGTGAACCGTTCCTAACAGCCCTCTATCATATATGATCTTGAGAGTGTTTGGTCCATTTTCTGGCACCACATTCATAGTCCAAACGTCTTTGTCCTTCAAAGCAGCAGCAAATGAGCCCAAATGTGCCTTCATGTCCATCACATTCCGAATTGTCTCAGGCTTAATTTTATTGCCAAGCATTTTCCAGTAATTAACAACCTCTTGGTGCCAATATTCCTGAACAGAATTAGTTGTCATAAACAACGTAATCAGACACGTTGCTACGAAGCTAATATGCTTTTAGATTCTGATTTCAAGAATAATGACTTCTTTTGAGCCATATTGCACCCAATTTCATGACTGGGACAAAGATGAAATCACAATTAAGAGAACTATTCATATGGTGTCACATTTAGATTGTCTTCCTTTGGACAAAAATGGAGAGTTTCTTCATTTATTCATGTCAAATTTTATGAGAATGAGATCCCAGTTATATTTGTTTATACTTTCAATTGGCAAATGTTGGGTTTCCACTTCTGTCTTGTATTTCTCACAATTTTCTTCACTGTTACCTTTGCTTCTACTTTTGATGGTTATTTGCATTCATTATTCAAGTCATTAAAAGTGTAAACAGGATAGATTTTAAATTACCATGTCCTTTTCAAACATTTCAGTAGAATAGTTAAAGTCAGCAAGACGAGGAGGTGGAGTAGTCAATCGAGCTGGCCAAGGAGCCAAACCAGATCCTCTTGCTTTGTGCATCTCTGCATAGACCAGCAGAATATATGGTTATTGACTTTTCAACTTATGATAAAAGAGTAAAGAAACAATACCACAAATTGTTGATGGAAAAGAACAAAACCATGCAACATTAATATATGAAAAAAAATGAGTTGTATAACTTGTGTTGAATGTAATGTAATCAGAAAGAACATGGGCCCATCTAGAATAGCAAAAGCTATCTGATTTAACTAGCCAACTACTGGATATTATATCCATAATCACAAGACAGCCGCCCCTCAAGCACTACGTTGTTTCATTCATCACTTGTTATTCATAGTCAAATATTTTTTGAACTGTTAAGGGTCTATACTCTATAGGAACATTCTTATTATCAGTTTATTTCATGGTGTTGAGATTAGAGAACAGACTAAATCATTAAATGAAATGGAGAAGATATCACTCACGATCAGAGTAACGTGAGATGCAAGCTTTCATTTTAACTCCCCAAACAGCATCAGGATCATCATCAGGACTGCAGAGGGGAGGGTGAGTATCAGGCTCTCTTTTTAAGTAGCAGTCATTTGTAAGAGGCTTCACCCATATGACAGTCTGGTTCTTCTTAGCAGCAATTTTCCAACACATCTGCCCAACAAGAGCACTCATTTGTCTCCATATTCTTCGATCTTCTTCATCCTGAGCATAGGCTTCAGGAGATGAGTACGCAAAGTAGCCTCCTGGCCTGAGTAACCTATCTAGCTCAAGAAGAAGTATCCCATCTCTTTGAAGCCAATCAATTCTACAGCGAGAACAATGGGCAAGTTCAAAAGATCTACTAGGGTAAGGAAGTCTTAATGTCCCCAAGACACCAAGATATGCGGGAATTCCTCTTTCTAAAGCAAACTGTATTTGGTTTTCATGAACATCATTTGGTGCTAATGACATTGCTATTACATCAGAAGAAAGAAGATATCCTCCAAAGCTTGCAACACCACAGCCAACATCAAAAACATTGCGAAGTCTTCCTTCATCATTTATGATATTGTTTGGAAAGTTAAGCATCTGTAAATATCAAAACCACAGATACTAAGTTATAAATTTTTCTAGTCATGTAAAAGTTTTATGTTTTGGCCCAGACAGTAACTATCTTACATTGGCAATTGATGCAATATATTTGTCAGCACCGTAGTGGAAGTGAGTTCCTCCACCAGGAAAAACTATCTTTTCACCTTTTACAACCATCCATCTCTGGTCAGATTTCTCAGTTGCAAGATGAGTATGAGGTATATTTGCCCTCCATACCTGATCTCTGCTTTTGGGCCACTTGATTGGAATCTATTATCAAGAACAGAACTCAAAGCTTGTAAGCACAGAAATTTTCCCAATTTATTTAACTCTCTTAGTTATATCTAAGAGAAACAATGCTGGAGAAAAGAGAGACACCTTGTATCCTGGAGGAGGGGGAATCAAACAATTATAGCGCCTCTCAGGCATCGGGCAGTGTCGCTCGTAGTGCTCCATAATAGTCAGATCAAGCTTCAACCTTGTTTGGTATATGAAATTTCTGTCCAAACACGGAATTAGCTCTGAGAGACGATCATCACAAACCTGAAAAAAATTGAACACGAGTAAAATAACTTGAATCCTCAAACAAGACCTTAACATTCAAGAGAACTCACTGGAATGGTCTTCGGTATGGCACTTTCATCTCCTCCAAAAGTCAAAGATTTGCTACCATACTCAATAGAGGATGAACCGCTATCCCTAGAATACAGGTAAAAGAAAGCACCGACAATCACTAAAACTATCACAGGTATGACCAACCGCTTTCTCGGTTTCCCATCTGCTCTCCCTCTGCCCATTCTTGTCACTGCATAACAACAATATACCATGGTTTCAACTTCAACTGGCAGATAAAAAATAGATAATATACGAGCAAAAATAACTATTCAATTTCAATCAAACAACAATATCTCATAATTATCTCACCACAATCACCGTTTCAACCGTACCAACTCAGTTCCACAAAGCACCTATCTGGTGCAAACTAGAGCCACGAATCAATAACTGTACAGAAAGTAGAAATTGAAACCAATGAAACAGCACTCACTAGCACCATAATGAATGAAAAACTGAACCGAAAACACCAGAAGCACAATCCCTCGGAAAGTATACATTACTATTGGATAAAACCATTTTTCCAAATTCTGCGCAGATCTTTAAATCGAACATAAAAACAACAAATAGGAGCCCCATTAATGATAACAAGAGAATAAGTTAACATATTCCAAAAAGAGAAAAACAAAATCTAAGGGGAACAGACGCACAAACTCTAGATATGGGCGTGCATATGAATTGCCATCACCGACAAACTGCCAGCTTTCAGTAACCCATCTCGTGAAAAGAGTAGAGAGTGAGGTGGCAGAAGCAGAGAGATGAAAAAGTTATCATTTTGTGAATGTCGGAGGCAATTCAGATAAAGGGTATGGATCTGAGGAAAGAAAACAGACATGGACAAGGGAAAAACACAAAAAGATAGATAGCATTTTGTACCTCAGACTCCGCGTCTCTTCACTTCAGAGGTTGCGTTAAACTGGGGCATCGCATAACGAACAATGCAATATCTTAATGTCGTAAATGTCTTTTTACAAATCAAAATTTTTAATTTTATTTTCGTAAGTGATACACAATCACAGATTCGAGAAATGGTGAGATCTAACCTCTGCAAATGTTTACGGTGTTATTTATTGCTTCATTATTATTGGTCGATAAAAAGTTTGGGAGTAGTGGAGGAGAGGAACATGCAACGGAGTTTATCAAATGGTAAACCTTTCATCGTTTCAATCTTTCTTAAAAATTAGTTTTAATTTCTTTTCTGGTTGTTGTTTATTTGTGTGTTTATTAAAATAGATTTAGAAGTTGAGAAAAGAAATTATAGATATTTTTTAGTTTATAATTAAGTTTTAAATAAAATTAATATAAAAAATAATTCATAGGTTTAGAAAGTTAATATATTTGTTCTTCTTGATAGAGCTGTCAAAACGGATAACCTGACCCGATGCGGCTTGACCCATTACGGGTTGATGATTCAGTGAGCCAACCCAATCCAGCTCACTTTTTAGCGAGCCAAAAAAATTCGAACCCGGTCCGGCCCATCACGGGTTGGCAGGTTAAACGGATTGGCTCACGGGTTCACTTAATTAAAAAAAATATTTTTTTATTTTTTTCAGTCAAAACTAAATTCTAATTCTAATTAAAATCTAAATAAACTTTAATACAATTCAAATACAAACCAAAATAAAAAAATACAAAATATTTATGTGTTGGATAAAAAAACAACATAACATGATCCAAATGTAAAGCTCAACTTAATAAAAAAAAATAAAAACACTTGTGTGACCCTTTTATCTGCGGGTTAGTGAGCCAACCCGGCTCACCACGGGTTCAACCCGGATGAGTCGGGTTTTAAATGAGTTGAGTCAAAAATCAATCTATATTAAAATTTGTAAAAAAATTTCAACCCAACCTGGCCCGAACCCATGGTGAGCCGGGTTGGATCACGGGTTCCAACCCATTTTGACAGCTCTACCTGTGGAGGCAATAACAAAATATCAAGTAGCACAAATCAAATCTTACCCAATCTTTAACTCTTTGAGATGGATACTCTTTTACTCCTCGGCTTGGGTGTGTCTTCTTGTAGTATAGGCAGATTGAACATTTTTGGGTTACCTGTGGAAAAGACTCTGACGATCAAGTCAACAGAAACTCTCAAAAGTCAAATCACATATTAGAGAATTGATGAATTGTGTACCTTTAATTACTAAAGTCCACATGTATTTATAGAGCATTAATCACAGTTTACTTGGTTCATGGGCTGGGCCTTTATTGAGCTCGTTGGACCTCTTTTGGGCTTGTATGGGCCTAACCAAGGCCCAAGCAAGACTTATGATTTGATTATGGGAGTTTAACTATTATTTCCTAAGTTTGGGGTATGCGGCCTTTGCTCGTATGCAGCCTTGACCACTATGTATGCATAATATTTTTACATAGTTAACTAGTATTCCTTTTATGCTATAACTATAAGTTAGCGGTTGGGACCGGGTAGTTAGCCATATCGGTCCTAATCGCCTAGTATAGTACAATATCTATAAAAATATAAATAATAAACTTTGAAAAAATACAAAAGGATAAAACATGTGCAAAAATATAAAGTAGATTTTCTAAAATTGTATAATGTGTGCAAAAATATTAGGAGTAGACTCATTAAAAAGATAGATTAGTGTATGGATAGAGTGGTCTAATGTGTATTGCTAGACTCATCTAATAAATGCATTGATAAACTCATCTAATATATGTTGTTAGATTCGTTTAATCATTATATGGACACACTCGTCTAATATGTATTATTAACTTCATCTAATCAGTATATGGACAAACTTGTTTAATGTATATTATAAGACTCGTCTAATCAGAGAATGGATAGAGTCATTGATACAACTTAGATTTTTAAATCTTAAAATACCAGGCGATATAAGTGAAACTTTATCTATTGTAGAGAACATCTTCATACAACACTATATTCCAACCAACCAACAAAATGGAATTAGTTTATAATTCAGCATAACAAGATCTGTAATGAATAGGGAAGATGCTCAAGACGTCAAGTCACATTCCTACCATCGCACATGAAGAAAGGGAATATTTAGAAAGGGTTTCTAGAAACAAAGAGGTTGAAATAGAATTCTCGGAGATGAGAGAATTACCATAAATTGCTTAACTAACAAAATCTTGTAGCATTGTATTTGATAATTCTCTTTCTATTACTCCTCCTTGTCACCTTGATTTGCAAATTGGTTGCGACAAATCCATTCTTTGCAACTAATTTGGATTTTGGCTCTTTGTGCACTACACCTTCCATGTCACCAATCTTATTTTTCTTCATTAAAGTCCTCTAATATGTATTAATAGACTCATTTAATATGTGTATGAACAGAATCGTTTAACATATATAGCTAGTCTCGTCTAATTAATGTATGGATAAATTCGTCTAATGTGTTTTGCAAATTTGTTTCAATTTATCAAATTTGTTCCAATAATTTGTTTAGACTACACACTTATTGTTTTTGATTTATCATAATTAATTGAGAAATGCAAAATCAGATTTCTTTTGAACATAATTTGTGTAAGACCTCCACAAAAAATACAAAAAAAAAGTCAAAGAAAAATGTTGAGAAATAAAAAAAAATGATAAGTCATTGAAGTGAAGGCATCAATTCATGTTTTTCCTGCTTGACATCATTGTGATAAATCATAGTAAAGTGTATTTTTTAGGTTTTTTAGTATATTTTCAATTAACCTTCACAAAGGTGGATTAATTCACTTGTTTTAGGTCCAAATTTGATATTAAGACAAACTTATTTGTAGTTTATTAAAGTTTTCTTTCTGTTTTTAATTTGTCAATCTATTATATGTCATTCATAGGTTCCTTTTGTTTGTGCTAGCCTTGTTAATTACCTTTAGTTTCTTGATTGTCAATTGTTGGCAACTCTTTTCGTTTTGTCTTAATTCCATTCTCTTTGAGTTTAGCTTTTTTATGTTTAAGCCTTTTATTGCTTTATTTTCTTGGTTACTCTTCGATGTGCATTAAATTATGATGAGGAAGAACTCTTCCAATGTGAACCATTGCTAAGAGGCAGCATATTAGAGGGTGGAGGTTCAAGTGAAGCTCCCAGCCAAGGAATTTTCAAGGAGCATACCAAATACTCAAAGTGAGAGGAAAAAGTGAGTTTAAACACCAAAGAGCAAGGAATGTGGTCTCGAGAACTATCCACTTTTGGCTTGTGAAAGTTGTTCTTTCTTTTGCTTTCTTGTAAAAGGCCTTTAAGAACTAGTTATCTTAGGGAGAGCCTTTGGTGTTCTTCCATCTTTTGGCTTGTGAACTTGTGTAGTAATTGGTGTAGATCGTGAGTGTTTCTTGCTAGCCAAAGCTATAAGCCTCACCTTAGGAATTCGACTAGTTGCATTTAAATTTCCCATTTTAGTGGCTTGGTTTAAGATACCAAATTATAAAACCTTGCCAAATTAGGTGTCTGTTTTATTGTTGTAAATGTTTGATTTACTTTTGCTTTATTTGAGTCACATCTACGTTTAAGAGCACATCTTTTTGTGAAAATAGCAAAGCAAGTAGCAAGGTAAACACTGGCTAGGTAAGACTTGGTACTTAAGCAGTCCTTAGTGACTCACCTCTCTTACTTAAGGATGAACTTGTGAAACACTAGAAACTTTCACGCTAAGAAAACTTTTAAAATTAAAAGATGTCAAGACATGCTTCCAAACATAGTAAAAGTAGCTCTGAGGGTTCTAAAAATGCCTTGAAACAATTTTTTGAGGAACTCAAAGAATAGAAACTATGGAGGGAAAGGGAATCCCAAGCTAGGAGAGAAAACAATATTGAAAGAGAACTCCAACTAATTTGCCTAAGAGAAGAAGTTAGAACTTTAAGAGAAGAAAGAAAGCAAAGAGCTTTAAGCATGCATCATTCTAAGGGAAGTAGAAGTGGAAAAACTTTCTCCCAACAAGAGCTAAGGTTAGGGATTACTATCAACAACCTTCTCACAGTAGGAGGCAAAGTAAGGAACAAACCCATAGAGAAGCTAAGGTGGACTTGTGTTACTTCTATTGCAAGGATAATGTTTAGGCCTATTTGGACTGAGAAATGAAGGTGGAGCAATTATTTGCTTACCACCAAATCAGTGAAGAAAGGAAAGTGCCTTTGGCTACTCTAAGTTTTCAAGGGTATGTCATGTATTGGTGGACCTCCTTGGTCTAAGATAGGATTTACCATAATGATCCAACCATCAAGTATTGGAATGATCTGAAATTTGCCTTTAGGAGGAGATATATTCCCTCCAATTACAATAGGAAACTCATGGACAAACTCTAGAGACTTCAATAGAGGTCTATGACTATAGAGGAATGTAGGCAAAATATGGAGTTGTTCATGATGAGGGTTAGGGATAATTGAAGAAGAGGATATAACTCTAGCTAGGCTCTTAAGTGGGTTGTCTTAGCACAAATGGCCTTGTTGATTTGGTGCTTGAAGATTTGATGAAGATGTATGAAGCCATTGCATTGGAACATGTTTGAGCCATAATTAAATTGATGAAGAAGTGAAAAATTGATGATTCACGTGTTGATAAAGCCTGATGTGTGTTCTAAATCCGGGTTTCACATGAAGAACAAAAGCTTGAAGATTGGTTCTCATAATGTATACTATAACATCCCTACTTTTAATAAAATGCATTATTTACTTTAAATAAAACACTTGGAAAATCTTCTATTTTTATTAATCTTTCGTATTTTATTATGATGTAGTTTAAACATTAAAAATATATTTTATCATGATGTAGTTTTTACTTATTGAAAATAACAATAAGAAAACAAAACTAATAAAATATGTATATATATTAAAAAAAAATATTAGGTAAAAATATATTAATTAAAAGATTTAATTATGTCTTTGGTCCCTATTTTGGAGTCAAATTCTCAACTTGGTACCCAAATTTTTAAAAGTCTCAAAATGGTCCCCTTTTTTGTTAAAACGTCTCAAGTTTGTCCTTTCTGTTAACTCTGGGTTGACGTCGTTAAATGGGGTGTCACATGTCAGTTCATCAATTTTTTGATTTTTTTCATTTTGATTTTGATTTTTTGAATTTTTTTCTTTTTTATTTTTTTTTATTTTTTATCGTCACGCCATGTGGCAGTGACAGAGTGATGTGGCAGTGATAATGTCGGGTGTCAGTATTATACTATGTGTCATTTCCTTAGTCTCACTTTGGTTCCTGTTTTCTAATTTTTTTCTCAATTTAGTCCCTACTTTTGTAAAAATAATCTAATTTCGTCTCTCTCTAAATTAAAACGAAAATTAATTTTTATATAAATGTTATACAAATATTTTTATTAAATTTGATATTTTTATTCAAATTAATATTTTTATTGTATCTTTTTAACATAGCTAAGTTTATTTAAAATTGTATTTCACATTCAACTTTACTTAAAATTGTTTTCAAATTTTAAATTTATATGTTTTTTATTGTTACATGAACTAGTTAATTTATGATTTTTTTTCTATTAACAACTTTAAAACAATATTAAATAAAGTTCAATGTAAAATATTAATTAAATGAACTTAATTTGGTTAAAAATATTTACTTGAAATATCAATTTTGATAGAAATAATTTTGTATATTTATATAGAAATTAAATTTGATTTCAATTTAGAGAGGGACAAAATTGCAAATTTTTACAAAAATTGGGACTAAATTGAGACAAAAATTAAAATAAAGGACCAAATTGAGATTTTGAAAATGACAAAAGTGACACATGTCATTGTCACTACCACGTCACTTTGTCACGTCACTGCCACATCACTCTGTCACTACTACGTGGCACGATGACAGCTTGACACGTGACAATTTTTTTGATTTTTTTAATATTCAAAAAAAAGTCAAAAAATCCAGGAACTGACACGTGGCACTCCCTCTAACAACGTCAACGCAAACTTAACAGAAAGGGAAAACTTGAGACGTTTTAACAAAAAAGGAGACCAATTTGAGACTTTTTAAAATTTGGGTACCAAGTTGAGATTTTGACTCCAAAATGGGAATCAAAGGCATGATTAGACCTAATTAAAATATTATTAAATAGGTGTGTGTATTAAAAAAAATCTTCTAAAGAGATAAGAAGATAAAGAGAGAAGATAAAAAGAAGAAGAAAAACTAGAAAAGAAAAAGGAAAAAAAGATAACCTAAAGAGATAAATATTATCTCTTCATTAAAGAAAGCAATGATGATTTGGATAAAAAAAATGAGCACATGCATGACTT
>Ga0209589_1008316_pt1 | contig 16235 bp, 7 predicted proteins | sample CowpeawhiteBW_FD_187525 | JGI IMG/M metagenome (GOLD analysis project Ga0209589, IMG submission 187525) | Root nodule microbial communities of legume samples collected from California USA - Cow pea white BW (SPAdes) (version 2) | ecosystem: Host-associated > Plants > Roots > Nodule | place: USA... | reverse complement strand
TATAAGTAGAATGAATAGGTAATGTCCTTCAAATTAAAAAAAAAAGATATATACATATGTAATGTAAAAAAATGTGGTCTAATATTTTGAAAACAAATGAGATTTATGTAAAATTTTATATAAATTTAAGTGAAAGTCTAATTTCAGAAATTAAGAGTGTTAATGAAATTCATTTTTAAAATAATTATTAATCATTTTTAAGGAATTTTTATCGCTAAGGGGAGTAACAATTTGTGAAAGAAAATTACTTATATAATCAAATTTTTAAAAAATATATAACAATTAATTATTATTTTAAATCAAAAATACCAATTAGGGTTAAATTTAAAGTTCCCTTAAATTATAATGCAATTATAAAGATTTACACAATTACAAATGTTATTAATACTTTGTCTTCTCCATTTTATTTTGACATAATATGTTTTTTAAAGTAAAATACATGCTTATTATTTCAGTTAATGACTATGAATATTAAAATTATGCAAAACTTTATCGTATATTTATGATTCCATCCATTAACTGAAAAATCAGAAAAAACATTATTCATATGATAGAAACACAAGTGTGTGTGCATACTTGATCCATTTCTAGAAAGATAAAGAAAGAAGTGAGTACAAAGTTCTTCCATCCATTCATTATGCTCGTGCTAAAAAAAGTAGTGAGTGTGGACAAAATATTGAAGTTTGAGATTCAATCAATAATAATCTAAATTTACATTTTGTTTTAAGTTCATCTATATGGATTTATTTTACATCTAAATTCATAATTTTGAATTTTAAATTCAATCTGAGTAATTAGATTTGGATTTGATAGTTTTTAGATTTTGAAAAATCAAATCACAATCCACTTAATTGGATTTGGATTGGATTGGATTGGATTTATATTGGAAAAAATTTTAAATTTTAAAAATTTAAATTAGAGTGTGACTAAGTCGAGCCAAGATGGTTGAGGACCAAGCCAAAGGTCAACATGAATCAATCTTGACTGAGAATCAGCCAAGTTAACCCGAGTTGACCACGACTGAAGATCAACTTGAGTTGGTTCCAACCGAAGATCAGATTGAGTTGGTTCTAGCTAAAGATCAGCCTTAATCAGTGTCACCCAAAGGTCGACCCGAGTCGATCCCGATCGCAGGTCAACCTACATCAACCCAATCGAAGGTCAGTCTCGATTTAGTTAGCTAAGGATAGATTAAACTTGGTCTCAACTAAAGGTCGACCTAGGTTAGTCTCGATCAAAGGTGTTGTATCGGTCCCGATCGAAGGTCGGCCAGAGTCAGCCTTAGCGCAATGGGTCCTAGGGGAAGGTCGATCTGAGTTAGTCTCAACCAAAGGTAGGCTTGCACCATCACAAGTCGAAGCCCAGTTCGAGTTGGCCTCAACTGACTCAATCAATGTTGAAAGTTAAGCACGTCAACTCCGACCGAAGATCAGTCTGAGTCATTCATGGTTGAAGGCAACCCAAGTTGTTCTCGGTTGAGGGTCAGTCTGAGTCATCCCTAGTTGAGGCCAAGAACTAAGGTCCAGCCAGGTCGGCCTAACTGAAGGATCGGACCTAGTCAACCTAAGTTGAAGGGTTGAGTTGAGTCGGTCCAACCCATACAGGGCGGATGTTAGAAGGGGCATGCGGGGGCCACGACCCCCCTCCCCCAAATATTTTGATTTTTTTTACATTATTTACATTTCATAATTTTTTTTAAATTATATAAATTTTGAATTTTTTAAAATTGTGTGTGTGTATATATATATATATATTAAATAATATTATATTAAAAATTAATAAAAATTAAATTATGTATTTTTTATTTATTTTATAAAGTATAATAATAAATAATAAAACATAAAATCAAATATATAAAGAAACAAAATTATTAAGATATTTTTTATTTTCTCTCCCATTATTTTTTGAGTTTCTCATATGTTATATTCATCTCTCATGCTTTTTTTTGTTACTAAAAAAAGTTAGACAGGAACTCATCATTTATGTCCTAATTTTTTCATATCTTCTCTTTCATTCTTAAATAAATTAAAAATGTAACTTTCTCTTGTCTCATTTGACACTGAAGTATTTGTTTAACATTTAGCACTATTTTTTATCTCATGACCTTTTTGTATATTTTTTTTTATTAATATAGAAGAAGAAGCAATATACTATGTGATTTTTTATACTCGATTTTTAGTTGTAACTTGATTATCATAATTTTTTTAGTAATTATATCTCTCAACTTTTGATTAGATTATGATAAATTATTTTTTAATTTTAAACTTATTTTTTAAATAGGTATATTGATGAAAAACAAAAGAATAAATTTATTTTTTAAAATTGATAAATAAACTGTCGGTAATGATGAAAACATGATAATATGGTTGTTCATCGATAATGATGAAATGAAAGCTTATGAAGACTTTTTGAATCAAATGCACGTTAATAAAATGGAAGATAAATATTTTGTAGATAATATGGTTATTTACATCAAAAAATGAAAATTTTAATTATGATTCAATTATATGAGCTCAAAAATATGAAAAAACGATAAATATTCTTTTTGATATGTGTAATTTCTTTGATAGTTGTAGATATACTAGATTATGTATTCATTTTTATTGAATTAGTCACAATAATATCAAATATATAAATTTTAAGTATATTATTCTGGCTCTCCCAAAAATTTTTGTAAACATTCGCCATTAAACCCATATCTAATGGATCTAATAGTCAAGTATATTAGACCAATATCATTAAATTTAATCTCATTTGACAAAGTAGATTCAGTATATAGTTTTAATCAAATTTAAATTGAATTAAAATATTTCAATTTTAGTTAATTTAATTAAAATGAATTTTAATTTTAATCTAGATTTATATTAATTAGATCAATTCGAATTGAATAATTGATTCAATCCTTTGTATTATATCTAGATTGAATTTAGTTGAATATTGAAAAATCTAATGCATACCCATTCTTATAAATTAGAAATTAAAATGACATGCTAGTTTCTCATTTTACATATTAAGTTGATTAATAAACTATATATATATATATATATATATATATATATATATATATATATATTTGTGTGTTTTTATTTTTATGAAAGAAAAGTATAATATATCTGCATTAAAATAAAATAATACTTGAAAGTTGTGTTTTACTAATGCTATTTAAATTGAAATATAATTGCTAACGTGAAAAATGTAAAATTGATTGAACTATAACTATATAATGAAATTATTTATTAAAATAATTGTTACTTTTATATCAAATTTAATTTCATTTATAAAAGATATATGTTGAAATATGGATAATTATAATCTTATAATTTTACTCAGATAAACTATTTCACTTAAACTCTTTGGTTTCCATTATTATATTTGTTAAATCAATTTTATTCAATATCTTATAACATTTTCAATCAAATTCAAAATAAAAATAATACACTTCAATAAATATTCCACTTTCATTATGAGGATTTCTACAATTATTAAATGTAATAAAATTTATCTTACTTAAAAATTATAAAACATAAATTTAATATGTCTTAATAAATATAAAAAAAAAACAGAAATTAAACTGGTATTTTATATCTCTGAAAAAACTCAAAATTATACAAAGAGATACTTCTACATTAAGTTTTAATGTGTAGTATATGTTTTTTTAAAAAAAAAAACAAAATAAGGTTGATTATATTGTATGTGTTTCTTAATCTCCAATTATAAGTGATTTGAATTAGTCATACCAAATATCTTTTATGAGTGAAATAAGTAACTTTTAATATTCAATCAAAAATAGTAAATTTCAAAATTTATCACTAACTTTATTCAAAATACATTTACGTAAATTATTACTTAAAATCCTGATAAATTTAGAAAACATGTTTTGAATCCTGATAAATTTAAAAAAATTTAATGGAGTTTTTAATAAATTTTTATACTTCATTGAATATTCAATATTTTAAAACTTTTTATTTAGTCATTGTAATTAAACGTCGTCATACTGTATATTGTTATAAGAGAACGCAATGCTAAGATTTTTTCCAAATATTTATTTGTATTTAACAAAAAATGTTTCTAACTTCAATTAAAATTATAAATTTTAAAATAAAAATAATAAATATTTAACTATAAAATTATAAAAATTAAAAATTAAAAAATTTACAATTTCATAATTTGATAATTTTGTATTTTTATAATTTTATAATTTTATAGTTTTATAACTATATGATTTTACAATTTTATATTTATATATTTTATGATTTTATGATTTCATAATTATAAAATTTTATATTTTATAATTTTGTAATTTTTAATTATAAAATTTTATATTTTATCATTTTGTATTTTTTTAATCTTATAATTTTAATTAAATTTAAAAATAATTTCATTAAATATAGTAATATTGGAGAAATATCTTGTCATCACGGTATCTTGTAACGAAATATCCTGGAAGGATACTCAAGAAGGGTGATAATGCAAAATAATTATCACATCAGAAAGTTAACAACAACATTAAAAGATAGGAACTCAATTAAAATGTTTTAAAATTTTAAGGACTCAATAGATCATACAAATTTATTATAGGGACTGAATTTGAAAATTATTATGGATTCAAAATATAATTAAACCTAAGTTAGATTATAATCAACTATAAAATTTTATTTATCACGTGTTAAACATTCAATGATATTTATTAGAAATAATGTTTTATATTTTTTTCATAAAATACAAATATGAAATATGTATGGTTTAGCTTTATAATAAAACAATATCTTTTAAAATAGTTTGGAGAAAAAAAAAAGAATATTTAACTATTTTATTTTAGTTTTTGTTACTAATATCTACTAAAAACATTATCACATGAAAGTCATAATGTCAATTATTACAAAAAAAAAAAGTGTAATTAATAAGGAATTAAATGGAAAAAATTTAAGAAAACTAGAATGCATATAACTCTAAATATCATAGATTAAAAAAAGGCTATTTAAAAAAATCTAAGGCATTCACATCACTTTTACTGTATCAGATATTCAATTTGATAATTACAAGTCATACTTCTGTAGATCTAGTCTTTAGAGAGTTGTATATACATAATTGAGTATTCAAATATGCAAAATTAATTACAAAACACCTATATATTTTACCAAAGGAATTTATGAATACATTAAGAGACGTGTTATTTATATAATAACTTACAACTATATTGTATAAAAAGCCTATGATAACATGTAATAATAATTTTTTGTCTCTATTTCTCTTAATTGAACAAATAATACTACTCATGCATGTACATGTGAAGCCTTAAATTCCTGTTATAAAACCTAATTGGATGAGATGCATCACCATGTCCCTATTACCACAAACATTGTGTTGATGACAAACAATTGTTCTAGATATCTTCTCTAGGCTAATCCTAAGTGGTGGCATGTCACTATGAAATAAATTTAATTTTACTAGGAGTTATCACATCAATAAATATTTAACAATATTTATCAATTAACAAAAGAGAAATAAATTAAGAGCAACCATTTGAGTTAAAATTGGGAAGATAGTTACATCTCTTATTTCAAAAATTAACCTAAATATGAACATTTGTCCAATATGCTAGTTAACAAAAACAAAAGGGTTCTTAAAAGAAACAAAAGCATGATTAGCAAGCATAAAAGTAATCTCAAACGAAGATATTCACCTTTATATTTGAATATTTATTCTTGAGAATAAGATAATTAACCTCTATGCTTACTCTTCTTCTCATGTAATCACGTATCTTCTTATTTTAATACACATGTTAAAAGTTTTGATATCAAATTAATATTTTTCATAGCTATTGAGTAATCTTTAATCAAATAACATTTTTCTTTTGTTTAACTTATATATATTGTGCTCAAATTTATTTAATTAACATGCGGCATACAGTAGCGGAACTTAGACAAAATATTTAGGGATGCAAATTAATTTTTTTATATGTAAATTATTTTTTCTAATTAAATAAAAAAACTCTTTATTCCTTCTATTTAAACCATTTTTCATAAAATGATTTCTTGTATGCATTTTTTAATTTCTAATCTTTCTAATTCATTGAATTCATACAACAATTATATTCTAATTTCTATTACAGATGAAGAATTTCAACTAATTCACTATTTTGCAACAAAATTCGAAATGTAGCCCAAGATACAAGCATAAAATTTTACAAATTTTACCATATGTAACTGAAAACACAAAATCCTTAAATTTCATAATTTAGTATTGTCCTAATTTGGAAAAAAATATGTGTAAGGTTCATACCAATTTCATAAAAGAATCCCTAAAATTATAATTAGAGTTCAAACTAATTTGGAGAAAACTTAATTTGAAAGAAATATCATAATAAGAGAATCATAAATCATACATAAAATATTGATTCATGAGAAATATCATGATAATGTGTTATTCAATATCTCTCTATCTTTCTTTTTACTCTCATGCTTTCTTGATGATTGATCGAGAAATAACTTTATGACCAAAGACAAAATTTTACTATTTTTTATTAATCAATATTCATTAAATTTTATTTTATTTTAATTTTTAAATACTAAAAATAAATATAAATAAAATGGTGAGACATTTTTCAAAATTTAATATAAATTTAATTTTAAAATATATAAAAACATATATAAAAAAAATTTAAAAATTTTGGGGAGCCATGGCTCCCCTTTATCAGTATGAAGTTTCGTCATGGCGGCATAATGCTATATTTGCGAATATAGTAAAATAGTATTTTATTAATACTCAATTTAATATATAATATTTTTCAAAACTTAAGTTTAAGTTTTTATACTTTTATATTTTAAGTTTTAATAACGAAATATGATGTTATATTAAATATATAAATATTCCCTTGAGTTTTTTTTTTTAATTTACACTTTTAATATTTATCTACATTAAAAAAGTATATTTGTTTAATACATGCGATGTTTGCTAGTCTCTTGAAGAAAAAAAAAACCCTAAATTTTACAAATCTCAATGAATTATTGAAAATTAAACAGAGAAAAAGTTATTAATTAAAAAGACAAATTCCCTACTATTATTATTCAAATGAAAACCATAGAGTGTGATAGGGAAAACGAATACCAAAAGGAGGAGTAGAGAAAAACCAAATATAGGTTAATCATAAAAAATGCTCCACTCACTAATAAAAGTAACAAAACTTGAACATATAACCAAAGTAATGAATAATGTAGATTAATTATTAATTAAGTGGTAGTTACGTATTTACTAAAATTAAATAGCAAGGTATCTTTTTAGGTAAGACTAAAAGCCTTTTTCCTCACAAAGTTGGCAAAAGGAAATAATCAAAGGATATATAAGTGCATATAACCTACCCAATACTTAAATCAGAAGTCAAGTTGAAATTAGTGAGTAATCTTAATTCTCACCTAATGATGTGTGAAGCTGACCTAACAATACGTGAAAATAACATGGCCCCAATTGAAGCAAGTATATAATAATAACTGGTCACACATTTTTGTTCTCTTCCTTCTAAGTCACAGATCATAGCAGGAACCATATATTGCAAAAAATATTTAAATTCAATTAATTGTAGCTTTACTGTGATGAATAATTGGAGAGGACAATGAAAACGACATGTGGATGGTGTCGTTGAGCATCATCAAATAGGGAACGCTAATTCACTGATCCACTTCTGGCATTTCTCTGCAGGACTGTTCCTTAGGGTACCCCACAAGGAGAGTCCCTCCCCTGGGGTGTCCCTATGATTTTTTTATATTATTTATGAATTGTTGAACTTTGAGAGAAAACGAAATTTTGAAAAGGGTTGCGTGAAAGTGTCAGATATGTATACATTATGCAATATAAATAGCGACGGTTTAGTGGCCCCACTTTTGTGTAAACTACTTCACCGTTGATAAATCTTTTTCACAGTATTCAATATATCGTACCCTACTATGTAGATGTGGTCGCTAGATTTTGTCAAACAATACGAAAGTCTATGTTTTCAAATAAGAAATATGTGAATATATAATTCAAATCAATTTAACTACATATGTCTGAATTATATTAAGTATTCTTAACTGTTGAAGAAAAACGAGAATCGATGCGAAGAATACTGAGAAAAAACGAAGAAGAGATAAAGAAAAACCTACTTTATGTATTTCGTGCATTAAAAAAAATTTATGCATTGTTCTCATGTAATGTAATTCTTCAAGTTTTTCTTGAACATGATCATGGATGCTAACGCTTAAAGTAACATGTCTTGCAATTTCATTATTAAAATAAAGATTAAGAATATAAAATAAGTGAAAACATGAAATCTCGTAGTAGATAGGTCAACCAATGTAACTCATGTGGTCTTCAAATGATGAACAAGAGGTAGTGTTCTATTTGTTGGTTTGGATGATATGAGGAATGCTCCAAAAAAGTTGTAATAACCAATCAATGTGTTAGGATAAGAAGTCTATAATTAGAATGATTAGAAGTTTTTAAGCAAGTGTAGGCTCATGGAAGGCCCTAGGCTATGGGACCAATAACTAAGAATCATTAGTAGATAGGAAGTGTTAGATCCAAGTTTAAAAAGATTTTGATTGTGTTTAAATAGTAAAGTGTTAAAACAAAAGCATGAAAGAAAGAATAAGTTGTTTTCTAGAAAGCCAAATGCTTGTATTATATAAAGTTTACAATTGAGTTTATGGTTTGAACGATGAAATTGAGAAAGGTGGTGAAAAAGGAAAGAATGACATATAAGAAGGAAGTTTCTAGAATTGGAAAAACATTAGGTGAAAAATGTGCATATGGGCATGGACTAAAAAAGTTTAGGGATGGTTGAGGAGATTGTTTTTAAAGTGAAGGGGAAGAAGGTACAGAAACTCTATGTTTCCCACCTCCTAAAACAAACAAAAACACTTTACTTGGAAAGTAACTATGCCAAAAGGGGCCTCAATTCCTATTCAATTTTCGTGTCCAATTTGTCATCAACTTTTAGTTCCATGGACCTTTTAGATTCTAGCTGCTTACGATAGGACCAAACTTCTCACCCAAATAATAATTCTTCACTCAAAGCTGACATACACACTTCTTCCCTTCCGTACATGGTTGGTGTGCCTCATTTATTCACTGCATCAAAGCTATGTTTGCATCAAAGGTATCTTTGATGTACCTTTGGGTAAAAAATAATATACAACCAAATTTTGATAATTTTTTTTTATATAACTTGATGTGATATTTTTAAATAATTTTGAAATATAAAAAAATTAAAAGTTATTTAAAAGACGTCACCATGAGAATATTATCAAAATTTAATTGTTAAAAAGTTATTTTTCTGAAAAAAAATACATTTGTTTCAAGTGGATTTATTCATATGCAGAGTTATTTGAGGTTTTGTTTGGGAAAAGAAAAAGAGAGGAGTGATGGATATTCACGTCGGTCGATCGAAAACGACAAGGAAAATTCAGAGTAACTGCAGACTTGGTTGATTTTATAATTAAGGTTTAATAATACTTTACTACAAAATGTCTTAGTAATAAATCTTAGTGACTAAAAGTTGTTAGTCACTATAGTGACCAATTTAGATACCAATTTACAAAATTAAAATTTATTGGTTACTAAAATAGTCACTAATATAAATAAAAAATTATAATTGGTCACTAAATTTATTATTAATTAATTAGAGAGCAATTTAGTAACTAAGTTATTTTGATAGCCAAAACTTAGGTAGCTAATTTTGAGTGACCAATTTTTTTTGGTAGCCAAAACTATGGTAACTAATTTTAAAAACTAATTTAGTGACCAATTATAATTTTTTATTCATAATAGTAACTATTTTAGTAACCAATGATTTTTTTACTTTGTAAACTTGTATCTATATTAGTAATTATAGTAACTAACAACTTTTGGTTACTAAAATTGATTACTAATGAACACTACTAAAAAAATCTATATTTCTTGCCAATTTTGTTTTGAATTTTTTTTTGTAAGAAATACTTATAAATTTTGTTATGAAAAAAAAATTGCAGGAAATTGCTGTCAATATTTTTGCAAAATATTTTGTATAAAACACTTTTCGCAACAAATTTTGTAGGAAATACTTATGAATTTTATAATTTTGTAGGAAATAATTACCCACGAAGGAATTACCTGCCAATTAAAATTCTTAGAAAAAATAGCAGGAAAAAGTCTTTTCTTGTAAATTTTTTAACAAATTTGCAAGAAAATTCCCATGTAATATTAGAATTTGTAGTAGTGGAAGCATTTTCTTATAGTGTTTGTTAGAATCTATCTATTAACGATATCAGATTAAATATTAATGTTTAATCTTATATTCAAAATGTATATATTTTTGTTTGAAGTATTTGTGAAGATCTCACATCAATTAAAATCATAAGTTAAATTTAATGTATATATAGATAATAATAAATATCAACTTATAAGTTTGTGTTATAAAAGTAAATTAAAATAGAGTTCACTCCTTGAAAACAAGAAAGGAAAAGAAAAATAGTACTGAAAATGAGAATTTCAATTAAATGAAAAGAAATGTGATGATTTCTGAAAAAAGAAAAGGGTTCTGCCACGTAGAGTCTTAAATTAAGGGGTGAAATTTGATAAAAAGAATTAGGTTATAGCATAAATGACTATTATGCCCTTGTGTTGTACATTTTGAATAGCCAGGCTATAATATTAATCACAAAATGGATTTTACAACTAAAAGTTTTCTTCTTTATAGGGTTAAATATGTTTTTGTCCCTCAAATTTTAATAAATTTTAGAATTAGTTCTTTTTCAAAACTTTATACCAATTTAGTCATTCATCTTTAGAAATACGTAGATTTAGTCCTTCTTACCAAATTTTGTTAAGTTTATCTAACATTTCAAGCGTATTTCATGATAGTATTTGAATTTTTTACACCGTTTGACACATTTTCGCTTCAATATTAACTCAAATATTATCATAAAATGCATTTAAAATGTCAAATAAATTTAACAAAATTTGGTAAGAAGAACTAAATCCACGTATTTCTAAAAATAGAAGGCTAAATTAGTATAAAATTTCGAAGAATGACTAATTCCAAAATTCACTAAAACTTGAGGGATAAAAAACATATTTAACCCTTGTTTATATTAGTCACGAAATGGTATCTCACAGCCATACAACAACCATATATACAACTTCGAATTTATATTTTCTTTTTTACGTGTTCGCCTCTCTCTTAAAAATTGATATAACTTGTCATTAAAAATTTTATAATTGTAAAAAACAATATAATAAATATTATATAATTATATAAATTTATTAGGTTATCCTCCTCTGTTTGTAAATATCTTGGATAAGGCGTATTTATAAATTTGGTTTTTAGCACAATTGCAACCATAGGTATGTTCAAAGCGAAATCCAACTTAGGATTTTTTTTTTTCTTTTTCAAAGGATATTGGAAAGAGTGTAAAAAAGAAGAAGCTAAATTTATCATTCATTACAATTTATCACTTTCCTTTAATTAAACTTTCCATTTTCTTTTCTATTTTCATTATATTTAACTTTAACTAAATAGTTTTATATTTTACTATTTGTTTTCACATGTTCTTCGTATTTTTATTTCTTTTCACTCCTTCAGTTTGGTTTTATTTCAACTACTAAATAAATGCTTAATGTTTTAAGCCTGGAAAGCACGTAGTTGTTTCTATCTTGTCACCTAGTACGTAATTGCATTAAATATATTGAAACATCAAGAAAGAAAGAGAGAAGAAGAAAATATTATATTTTTTTAATACATTTCTGATAAAACTTAAATATTAATATACATTTCTGATATCCGTGACAGGTTTTGTGAAGAAAATTTCCAGGAATATTGAGACTTAAATCAAACCACTTTAAATTTGACACACTTTAAATTTAAAACTTTACCTTAATGTATTTATGTATATTCTTTCTTATACGTTGTTCAAATATTTTATTTTTAATTAATGTGAGATTTTACATTTAGATTTCTTAACTTTTAGCATTTTCTATTAAATTATAAATGATGTTATAATTACTAATTTTAGTTATTAAAAAAAATTAGTTCATAAAATTTTTGTAAACCTTTTTATTTTTCCTATTGACTAAAGATAAAAGAAAAAAGACCATGCTAATTTTTTTTAAAGGATTTCCTTTACTGTAGATAATCTAAAGGAATATCGATTGAACCTTGTTTTTATTTATGTACTTGTTCATGATTTAACAGAATATAAGTAATTTATTTCCTTAACTTCTAGTTAAATAAAAATCCATTAATTTTATTGGTTTTCAATCGTACTTTTTTTTTCTTCTGAAGAAACATATACTAGCACACCAATTTTGAATAAATAATAGTCCTATATGACATGTCCTCGTCCAAAGTTATTCCCACGTTAAACTTGTTCCTCTCATTCGTATATAAAATAAAGACGTGGGAAACTGGCTAAGGCACCCTCCAAACACATTATTTTGTTCATGATCAACATATTATCATTTTAAATATTTCAATATAGTGTGTGAGTAAACCTTTCTCTTTTTGCATTTTGAACTTTGAATTTACTTTTACCATCAAAGATTCGTGATTGGGTAATTTTAATTTTCAATAAAAATTAAAGAAACTGATTGTTCTTGCAAGGACACACTAACACCTAATGTTATCTTCGGATCTTCTTGATTATATGTTCTTTTTTCGTTTTTTCGGTCTTCTCGATTGCATATTCTTTTTTATTTTCTAAGTTTGTTGATAGTACCTACAAAAGCCTTGGTGGTGAGATAGTAAGGAAGAGAAAGAAAGATCGTGAATTTGACATTCCTTATTAACAATATGAAGAAAAAAGATTTGTCAGTAAGTTTAGTAAGTTTAGAAGGAATGGTGCAGCGTTCCAATTTAGTAGAATAAATCTAATAAATAAAACATCGCATGTTTATCGTATAACATAGAGAACCAATGAAAATTATATTGAAAGGAATATCCAAAGGCACAACGGAATGTCTCGAACAAGAATTGAGAGAAACAAAAGGCAAAAGGATCGAGCAAGAAACTACCTAGACATCAGCGCCTCAAAAGTTGTTCAAAAGAGAGCCATAACTGACACCCCTAAACTAGAAAGCAGCATCACCACCATCTGAATGATCTCCAGGAATTTCCATCATCTGCTCACACCAATGATTTGGTGATCATGGCAAAAAGAAAAAGTCAAATAGAAAAACAAACACCAAACAAAAAGGATAAGCTAGAGCAAAAGATTTTTAATCATATTATTGAGCAAGTAAATGTTAAATCAGGTTATAACCATACGAAGCAGTAAACACCCAAACCATGTGATAGCAAACAAATGCAAGACCTTCTGACTCAAATATCCGGATTATACTCTTGATATAAAATTCTAACGGAAGTATGCGCCTGTGCTGGTTTCTAAACTCTGCAGAGTCTAGACATAAGGGGTTATCACCCAACCACACCCCAAGGTTAATTCCCTTATTGTCTAAGGTCATTATCCTGCCAAAGACTGGGACTTCCTGCCACTCTCACCACATAAATCATTTTATTCTATATGAGTGTGAATGGTTATTAGAGTTTAGGATACCTTCCTTAATCTAGACATCTCTTATATCAAGGTATACACTAACCACACCATCACCAAGAGTTTCCCATGAAACTCTTTTACCAACAACATTCCACATGTTATCTCAAGCATCATAATCTCATGCCAATGCACCACCAACCAACCAACCCATTCTTATTTCATTTCATAACAAGCAAGTCGATATCACATGAAACATACACAATCACAAATTCATGCCTTTAAGAGTAATTGAATCAATCCACAACTTAAAGTAAGGAATTAAAATTATGCAGCAATTAAGCTAGACTGATCTCGCTTAAGCTAGACTGGTCTCGCTTAAGCTAAACTGGTCTTGCTTAAGCTAGAAGTTCTCGCTTAAGCTAGACTGATCTCGCTTAAGCTAAAATTTCTTGCTTAAGCTAAACTGGCAAATTTTCACCGATTTCAGCGTGAAAAACTCAAAATCCCAAACAAAAACTAAAATAAAAAAAGAAAACCACATTGCATAAAACATTGGCATCATACTTCATGCTTTAAAAGGGTAAAAAAATCAACCATGGGAACATACAAGCATTCAAACAACTATGTTGTCAATCTCGTTCAAGCTAAGGAGCTCAAGAGAAAAGCTCTCGCTTAGGCGAGATTGAAATTAGAGGACACTATGAGGGTTCGCAAGTTCTCGCTTAAGCGAGGTCTCCTCACTTGAGCGAGATTACTTTCGCTCAAAACTGGAGCTGTAACATCTCAAAATTTATACTACAATATTTTGAGTATGCAAAATAATAATAATAATAATAATAAAAATAAAAATAAAATAAAATAAAAATGGTTAAATAGTTATAATATTTTTCAATTATAATATATATATATATATATATATATATATATATAAATGACTGTACGTAATATTTAAATATATGTACGTAATATTTAAACATGTATATATATATATATATATATATAGTAGTTGTTCAAAATTTTCCTGAAGTCTTTCCCAATGATATCCCTGGTTTGCCACCTAACAAAGAAATTTAATTTTCCATAGATCTGATGCCTGGAGTTGGACCAATCTCTATGGCACCATATAGGATGTCACCCTTTGAATTAGCAGAATTGAAGAAACAATTAGAAGAGTTACTTGAAAAACAATTCATTCGTCCTAGTGTGTCACCTTGGGGAGCTCCGATTTTGTTAGTTAAAAAGAAAGATGGAAGTTTTAGGTTGTGCGTAGATTACTGTCAATTAAATAAATTCACCATAAAGAATAAATACCCTCTTCCTAGGATAGATGACTTGATTGACCAATTGAGAGGAGCCTCTATATTTTCTAAGATAGATTTAAGGTCGGGATATAATCAAATTAGAGTAAAAGCAGAAGACATACAAAAAACTGCTTTCAGAACTAGGTATGGCCATTATGAATATCAAGTGATGCCTTTTGGTGTGACCAATGTCCCTGCAATATTTATGGATTATATGAATAGGATATTCCATCTTTTTTTAGATCAATTTGTAGTTGTTTTTATAGATGACATTCTTATTTACTCTAAGACTCTTGAGGAACATGAGGAACACCTTCGGATTGTCTTACAAATCTTAAAAGAAAAGAAATTGTATGCTAAATTGTCTAAGTGTGAATTATGGTTAGAGGAAGTAAAATTCCTAGGACATGTGATTTCCAATAAGGGAGTGTCAATGGATCCGACCAAAGTAGAAGCAATTTTACAATGGGAACCACCAAAAATAGTGACTGAGATTTGTAGTTTTCTCGGTTTAGCAGGATATTATAGAAGATTCATTGAGAGATTTTCTAAAATAGCTATGCCTTTAACCCAACTCACCAAAAAGGGCCAAGCTTTTGTGTGGATAGAAAAATGTGAAAATAGTTTTCAAGAACTCAAGAAAAGATTAACCACTTCTCCTGTTTTAGCATTACCTGATCCTACTGGACACTTTGTTATATTTTTTGATGCTTCCAAAATGGGATTAGGTTGTGTTCTTATTCAAGATAGAAGGGTAGTGGCATATAGTTCTAGGCAACTAAGAACACATGAGAAAGATTACCCAACCCATGATCTAGAACTAGCTGCCATTGTTTTTGCACTTAAGATATGGAGACATTATGTTTATGGTGGTAAGTTCGAAATTTTTAGTGATCATAAGAGTCTCAAATACTTGTTTGACCAAAAAGAATTAAATATGAGACAAAGGAGATGGATGAAATTTCTAAAAGACTATGATTTTGAATTACATTACCATTCAGGAAAGGCAAATGTAGTGGCAGATGCTTTAAGCAGAAAATCTTTACATGTCTCTTCACTAATGATTCATGAAATAAATTTGTTAGAAAAATTTAGAGACATGAATTTGTCAGTCACCCTAAGTCATGATAAAATGCAATTAAACTCCATTCAGATCACTAACAATTTACAAAAGCAAATCCATGAGGCACAAGAAAGAGATGAGTTCATAAATAAGAAAAAGAAATTGATAAGTCAAATGGGTGGGGAGAATTTTGGCATAGATAAAACCGAAATTTTGAGATTTAAGGACATGATGTGTGTACCAATAATGAGGAAATTAAGGAAATGATTCTAGAAGAAGCACATAAAAGCAAATTAAGCATACATCCGGGCACAACAAAAATGTATCAAGATCTCAAGAAAATGTTTTGGTGGCCCAAAATGAAAA
>Ga0209589_1008314_pt1 | contig 16236 bp, 8 predicted proteins | sample CowpeawhiteBW_FD_187525 | JGI IMG/M metagenome (GOLD analysis project Ga0209589, IMG submission 187525) | Root nodule microbial communities of legume samples collected from California USA - Cow pea white BW (SPAdes) (version 2) | ecosystem: Host-associated > Plants > Roots > Nodule | place: USA... | reverse complement strand
TCTTCTCTCTCATAATCTTTCTTGATTGATTTAAACAGTCCATTAACCCAGAACTGCGAAATTGATTAATTGAGCTTTAAAACCTAAAGATTTATTCAAGATTCATCTTAAACCATATAAAAGCTTATTAATCAATTCAGATCCCTTTGTGGTTAAGATAATTAGACAGATCTGTTTTTAACATAAACCATAATCTAATTAATAGTTTTGTAAAAAAATTCAATTTCTTCTCAAGATATAAGGAAAAAAAAAAACTCTCAAACCCCGTGAAAAGTATCGAAAAACAAAACTAAGCAAAAGAAACACATTTCTAATTTTAATACAAATCCAAAACAGAATAAAAATAACAACAACACAAATAGAAAGAAAAAACATACTAACCAGAAATGAGGATAAAAAAATTGGTGCACACGGTGACATGGGCAACATGAGATTCAAGACATTTAATGATGTAATTTGCCAAACCCTAGAAAAAAAAAACTATTAGAAAAAAATAAAGTAAGGAGAGGTAAGAGAAATCATAGAGAGATAAAAGAAGAAAATAGAATCGAGATTTATTATAAGACAATAAAGATGGCTAATCATTCTCTTACTTGTAAACAAAATTATAATTTACTAAAAAATGTTTTAACTCATTAATTATCATTTTTACTACTAATAAAAATTAACATACACTAATAATAATTTTATTAAATTTTATTCCCAAACATAAACTTATAATTAATTTAACAGAGCTATATTAGTAATAAAATATTTTTGTGAGGCCTTTTTTATCTTAAACATAATTTTATAATTAGTTTAATAAAGATATATTAATTAGTACTAAAAATATTTTGAGGCTTTTTTTTTTCTTAAACATAATTTTTTAATTAATTTAATAGAGAAATATGTAGTAAAAAAAAATTTAAATCCTTCTTATCCTTGAGGCTTAAAGCGAGTACTTTATTCACTCTACCTTTGAGTCAGCCTTGCTTGTATGATATACTTAGGATATTTTCCTTATACTTATTAATCAAATATTTATTTACAAAGCAACAATATTTTTATGCTATAATAATTTATAATTTTTTTTTGTTAACAACTTTAATCTATATAATTTTAATTTCGACTCACAAAATAACAATTATATATTTATTATATTTTTAAGAATTGTTACATACTTTTCAATATTCATATATCACATATCGTATTTTATTATTTTCAAAATAAACATATTAGCACATAGAACACTTGTTGTATCAGTACATCATAAATGGTAAAGTTAGAAGAGAAGTTGGTTGTGAGCTCAACTCCATATAGTTGTTAGAAGTTATAAAGTTGATACGATGAGTTTAAAAGAAATGTACAAAAATTTGTGGATTGAACTCCTTCCCTAACAAAACACTAACCATTCATATTTATCTTATAAAAAAACTTTTTTTTCTTCTTTTCCGCTCCCTCAAATTCATATTATTTTTCCTTCCCCATTTTATCTTCTCTTCCCACCATTCCAACGACATATTGCAAGTCAATCCACGACCTAGACCGAGTCAAGATAAATTGCAAAAGTCAGTATATCTCGTAATTCACGTTGGACTTTGTCTTTGCCTATGTTGTATTTTTCCAGTTTTGTTTTCTCCATAAAACTAAAATTTATTTCCTGTATAATTGTACATAATCCACTATGTATATTAATTTTTAATAATTATTATAAAATCTAAGAAAATTATTGTAACGTTATAATTTTAAAATTTACTCTTAAATTAAATTCATAAAGTAATGCAATATCTAAAACTTAAATATTTTTATTTAAGTACGTCAACCATGCAGAATTCAATTTTCCCGCAAAATCTAATTAGTAATTAAATGTTCCACTTTTGTTTTTTTTTTTTTGAATATATTCAGTTTTTTCGTTAGTCACAAGAGTGAAAGAGACGGGGACGAAGAAGCCACAGGGAAAGGCCAGCTCCTTCGATACAATCAATCTATAGCTATGGCGCTTTGTGTTTCGGAGACTTTTGTGCTCCTTATATACAATCTATAGCTATTGCGCTTTCTGTTTCGGAGGCGCTTGTGTTTCTCTCTCGCTGTGATTCTACGTTTTTCGCCAACATGATTTCTGCAACTGAGCTCAAATCCGTTGATTTTTACAGGTTGGAATCTCTACCCGTTTTTCCTCTCTGTTTCAATTGGCTAGCGAATGTGCAGAAGCAGAATACAAGGAATCTGTTACAGAGTTGGAATTTGTTTGTGCTCACTGTTAAGCTCTTTGTATAATGGTTCATGCAAACCGAAGTCCACACTGTAACAAAACACTGATACTGATATTTTTCTGTGTCTGTGTGGAAGAAGAAGGATAAGTATCGAACAGAACACAAGATATTAGGAACTAAATAACTCGAAGAATCTCTAATTGCAAGATGTTCTTAATAGAAAGAACCTCGATACTTTTATCGCTTGCGATGTAAATTTAACGAGTAATTTGGGGATGCAGGTTTCCTTTGCTTGTTTTTTTTTTTTTTTTTTTTTTTTTTTTTTTTTTTTTTTTTTTTTTTTTTTTTTTTTTTTTTTTTTTTTTTTTTTTTTTTTTTTTTTAAATTAGGAATTATCTTGTTATGTGCTTGTTGTTGACTTGTGTTGTCAGCAGAAAAATCCTGAGAGGTTTGACTGAGGCACGATTATCCATAGTGGCAGTTCCCTTCATGATGTTATTGTTTGGAATGGTGAGTGGCTGAGACTTCCATCATGTTAATGAGTTGTGAATTGTTGAACAAAAAATTGTAATTTAGATTGATGTTAGGTCCTATACTGCTTTACGAGAACTCTAATTTTGAACATCTTGTATTTAGTATTGTCAAATTTCTAAGTTTGAATTGGTTGTTCAAATTTCGTTTGATATTTGTCTTGCATCCTTGTTTCAGGAACCAAGTTATTTGACTGTTAGCGCCTCAACATCTGTGATTGTTGACAAGAGCTCTGATCATCACTATTTACGTAATTTCAATAACAGGTAGAACGATTATCTAGGCATTTGCTGTCTGTGGTTGAATAGGGATGTTTTTCTTAGTTGGTGAATGGTCTCATGTCTTAACTATTGTTTAATATATATCATGTATTTATTGGTGGGTTTGTGCTTTTGTTGAGTCTTGGTATTATGAACTTGCCATATTACAAGGAATGAGAGCTTCAATATTCTTCTATTACAAGGCATGTGTCTATTGATTAAATCATGAATCAAAACGGTTTGTAGTTTCACCATAATCTTGAAATTCACTTGGGTAGTGCTCAGATAGAGCATTTAAAAATTCTGAGGAATTTAAAATGTATGGAAATTTGATTTTTTTTACTGAATTATTTTAGTTTCAAATTTTTTAACAAGCAAGTTAAATTTCATATATTTCAAATTCTTTGTTTTAAAGTAATTTAATTTTTGATGTATGTAAAATTTCATTTTAAATATTTATTTAGAAAAATGCATAGTAGATATAAATAAGGAAATAGAAGCAAAGATGTAAAGGACAGAGAGGTGATTGGAGAAACAACAATACAACAACCAAAACTGTCAAAAAAGTATGAATTCTTCCAAACTTGCAAGAATCTATTACAAATAATCACAATAATAATGAAATAACAGAATACCAATATTTTAATAACATACACAGTTTTAAGCAATGTCTCTCTCTATACAAATAGGAACGATAAAAATATCTGTGTTTATAGATATTCAGAAATAGAATTCACAACGAATAGTTAATATCTATGTATGGATATTTATTATTTACGGTAACGGATATTTTAATATCTGTTTGTACTCGGTACGCTCAATCAAGTGAACACTTATTTGCAAACTTTATCTACCTCTTTTTCTATTGTTGTTGGCTTATTGATTCAACATATTTTTGAAGTTTCCCTGAAGTCTCATACGAGTTTGCATCAACTGATGTGGGTGATATGGTGGAAACAGTAAGTCTCATTTACTCTATTTTCTTCTTAGTTTTATGCTTCCTAGTGATATGATACTTCATCCCATCCTTTGATGTTTTAGGCCTTCTGCTTAATATTTTACCTCTTGTTTTCAGGAAAGGATCAATATAGAAAAAACCGTTCTCAAGTTTTCTAGTGATTCAAATTCAGGACTGACTAGCGCTGAGTTTCGTTCGGATACAATTACAAATGTTGTAAAGCATGATGGTGAAGTAGATGGAGAATCTGTTGAAGGTTCATTTTCACTCACAACACATAATTTTGATAATTATGTTTATCAGTAAGTGGCCACTTCTGAGAATACCGCATTTGATTTTTCCTTGTTTTAGCCAGGTTCCTTTCAAAATGCAATATTTACTCTCTGTTTCATAATCCTTTTGCAGGTTTCCAATTACAGTTGTAAATTTTTATACACCTTGGTGTTCCTGGTGTCAGCGTTTGGTAATAACTTTTATCATAATTATGTATGGTAATAATTTTTTTATCATAATTTTGTACCTTTTCATCAGGAAATAAGATTGGCACCTGTCACCTGATGTCTTTGTAGTTTCCTAAATAGATTGGGTTCTGTTTCAACAATGTCTCATTCCTTAAGAGGGGAATTTCCCTCTCAGTACAAGCCACTAAGTAGCAGTAGCAAAGGCTACTTCAAGTGCATCTTTCATCAGTTATACTTTAGTAGTGACTAATGCAAAATTATGATTTATAATATTTAACAACATCGTACGATAAGGGTGGTTCTTTCCTTTAATAATGAATGATGGTTGAATTATAAATTTTTAACATTTTTGGTGGATTAATAGATTGTAAACTTTACATGAAATTATCTTCTACTGGTTTCTTTCAGGAACCTGCATGGGATAAAACAACTAAAATTATGATAGAGAGGTGCTTTATTATTGATTGATTGTTTCTCATACTTCTTGAAATTACATTTTAGAGATAGATTTCCCCCTCTCCTTTGTAGATTTAGAGTTACTCTTTATCATAACTTCACTAATTCAATGTCCAATATGTATTTGATTAATTTTAATTAATTTTAATAGGTATGACCCAGAAATTGATGGGCGCATTATTTTGGCAAAGGTGGATTGCACTCTAGAGGCTGATTTATGCAGGAGGTAGGTAGTATTGCTAGTTTCCCCCTAAATATTATGCTTCTTACCTACAATTGACATGTTTTCCTTTTTTGCAATTTTAAAATCCATTACTTAATGAAATCTGTCCTTTTTCCATTTTTATGCTTTTGCTTTTGAATCATATATCTAAATAATGTTGCCAAGTCACACTTGTAAGCTAGCTAAGGTTGCAGCCAGTTTAATAAAGCAATAATGTTCTTAGATTTGATTAAAAAGCTATAAAGGTTATTTGATGAACTTAAGTGGAGAAAGGAAAAGGGTGATATATTTTTTCTTAATTTTGGTAGAAAAGAAGGAAAGAGCATTGACGGAAAGAAAAAATGGGTCTTTTGTAAACCATGTGCTTAATATATGATTTGATTATATTAAATAGAGAAATATGATATTTGATTACATCTATTAAGAAGTGCTCTTTAAGTCTTACTTAACCCCACAAAATCAATTTGTAAGGTAAGATTTGTACCTACTCCTTATCTTTAATCGATGTAAGACTTCTAACAATATTAGTAAGGAAATATCTTAGTGAACATTTCTCATTATTAATTATTGATTTTATTCCTTATTACTATATCTCTTCTTAATTATTAACAAGAATAATTTTCTCTTTTCTCTCATAATTAGTGAAAGCAGAAAATTTCTTTTTTTTCCTCATTTTCACCGTATGAACAATTCTTCTTTTTGAATAAGAATGTAATTTCTCAAATCAAAGAATAACCATGTTCCAAAAGTTGTTCAATACCCAACATACTTTCATCTAGTCTTTTTTACACATACCATGCACCTACCTCTTTCCTTTATTGTAAATCCATTTTTTTCTTTGCCTCCTACTTCAACACACTCTCTGTTATATAGTTTAACTTTTGAGACAAATGCATAATCCATGTTAAGAAAAGCTTCTCAATCTCCATTATATGATTGATGCAGTTGCTATCCCAATACCATATATTTTTATGCTCAAGTTGTCTTTGACAAGCAAAGATCAAGTTCCCTTCACCATTTTCTACTTCATCTAATAACTTGTGGTGTTTATTTTCAAAGTGACAATCCTTTTGCTCATAGCCACACCTTTTCAATTATAACATTGTGGCTTGTCTATATTCCAACAATCTTTTTCTTTGTGATTGTTCTTCTTTCATATTTCCTCTTCTCTTCCACGTGGATTTCTTTCCCCTCTTCCAAATTTGCCACCTCTAGAAGACTCAACATTATTTGTTAATTCACCTATTTGAGATGATACAATAAGTTTGGATTGAAACATGCTTTGAAATGACTTTTCACTGCGATGTAACAATTTATGGTCAAAAAGATCTAAGTGACTCCATCAATACTTGACAGATCATGGTTGATAAGTCCTTAGTTTCTTCTATGGAAATCACTGTAGGATCAAATTATTAAGTCAAACTAATTAGAATTTTATTAACAATTCTTCATTGATTGTATCTCCATTAAACTTCATTTAATTCACCAATTTAGACAATCTATTGAAGTATTCATTCAAACTTTCCTTTTTCTTCATCCTTTGAATCTCTCTTTAGAGATTGAATTTTAATTGTTCTCACCTTTGAATATTCTTTGAACTCTTATTGAAGAACTTCCTGTGTTTCTTTTGTTGTTTTTTCCCTCATGGTACTAATGAGACTCCTCTCTAAACAATCCTAAGAACATCGATTTTTGTGTTTTTATTTTTTTCCATGTTGCATGTTACACAATTGTAATGGCCAGATCTTCATGCCCTGTTTGTATTAACTGAGACATTCAAAGAGGTGAACGAAGCCTTCACTTTTATAGCTTAAATATCATGAGATCTCACATAAACTATAGATATGACTTATAGTTGTATCTAAATATTATAAATAGTTTAGGAGAGTTAAGAAGAGACACTGTTTTGGTGATTAGAGAAAACAAATGCTAGTTGAAGAGTGGGATCCTATATACATTGGTACAAGATTGGAAAGAAGTAATACAATTCAAGTTCTTTAATTCTTTCTTATTCCAATATCAGTTATATTCTATCAATCGGTACCATATCAACGATCTTGGAACTATGGTGCGTTTCAAGGGATATGGTGAATACAAGAATGTAATCAAGAATGGATGGATTAGAACGGATGTTGCAAGAAGTTGTTCATGCAGAGAGAAAGTTGAGAATAAACAACATGAGCATTTTACAACGATTGAAAGATTTGATAAAAGGTCTCACAATTGTGGTGGAAAATATATCATGTGGCAAGAAAACAATGGATATCCATCCAAGAAGGAAGGAAGAATTGTCATAAGACAAGGGGAAGAAAGGTGGAAACCAAACTCTCATTCACAGTTATGGAAACTTTATATTCTTAATTTTGTAGGAGGATGTAAGTATTTTGTTGTTGTGAGAGGAGTCGTTGATTGGATAAGTAAGATATGGAGATAGTAAATATGAAAGTAGTAGTTGGAAGAAGTATATTTTGTATTTGCATTCTCAAATGTTAGTATACATGGGTATTTACATGCATATGATTTATTCTAGAAAAAGGTTAAATATGTTTTTGGTTCCTTAACTTTCAGTGACAATTGGAATGAGTCCCACTTCAAAACATTGGCCCAATTTTATCTCCCAACTTTAGAAGTTTTTGGATTTAGTCATTTTAACCAAATTTTGTTAAGTTTATTTCACGTTTCAAACGCGTTTATGATAGCATTTGAGTTATTTATACTGTTTGACACATTTTCGCTTCAATGTTAGCTAAGAAACGTTTTTGAAATGTCAAATATACTTAACAAAATTTAGCTAAAAAGACTAAGTCTACACATTTCTAAAGTTGAAGGACTGAATTGGGTCAAAGTTTCAAAGAGAATGCACGCATTTCTAAAGTTGGAGGACTAAATCGGACCAAAATTTCGCAGAGGGATTAATTTCAATTTTCACTGATAGTTAAAGGACCAAGAACATACTAATCCTTTTAGAAAATGCTAGCCACAACTTATGTAAAATGTTCTAGATTTTTAACTTAAGTAGAATTTTCTTGATTTTTTACCTCTTATCTTAAGCTTTTCTACATTGTTCTAGAATTTGACATTACATCTTAATACTCCCCATTGATGCAAATTTGATAACACCAAGCATAGTGCACATTAGTTCAAACCTTGGTCTTGGTAATGCCTTTGTAAAAATATTTGTAATTTGGTCTTTTGTTGGGCAGTACTTGAGTCAAATCTTCATATGTGTCTTTGCTTCCATCTTGAAATGATATTTAATTGCTATATGTTTTGTTCTATTGTGATGCACTGGATTTTCTTCATTGTAATAGTTGATTTATTGTTACAATTAATTGTAGTAGGGCCATTTTTTTTCTCTCGTATCTTTGAGTGTCGTTCGAAGCCATATATAGCTTGACTCGCTGCTTCAACAACAACCACGTATTCTACTTTAGCTGTTGATTGTGCAACTATGGCTTGCTTCTTTGACGCCCGAGAGAATATTCCTAATCCAAGATAGAAAACATAGCCTGAGGTGCTATTCATGTCATCTTTGCGTATTGATTTATACCATATGTCATACTCTTTTGTTCCTTGTAGATATCTTAATATTCTTTTGCCTACGCGAAGATGTATTTGACTTGGGTTTTGCATGAATCTTCATAAAAGACTTGTACGAAACATTAGAGCTGTAAAAATGGGTTGGAACCCGCGAGCCAACTTGACTCACCACGGGTTTGGGCCATGTGATTGCTACATGCACTATCCAAGTAACACTTTCCTTCTCCGTTAGCAAATTCTTGATTAACATATAATAAATGTTTCTCCTCATTATGTTCTTCAGAAAAGTTTGCTTGATGTTTATTTTTATTATGGCAATACTTCTCCCAAGTTTATTGCAACAATGACCTATTGGCTTTCCACGATGGCAATAATCTTTTTCTACATGACCTGATTTATTGTAAATGTCACATGGAGGATAGCTATCTTTCTTGTTTCCAAAAAAATTTATAAAATCTCTACTTCTAGAATATTCTCCAACACTTTTCTTTTCTCCATCTTCTTTAATTTTAGAAGCTTTGATTGGAATGTATTTTCAATTGAATTTGTATCAACTTGATTGTTAAATCTTGCTTTGTGCACTTCGAGGAGACAACTAAGTTATTCATTGATAGAGAAGATGGACCCAAGGAAGTTTCTGTGGAAGCAACTATGGAATCATATTTTTGTGTGAGAGTGAAAAGAATGTTTTCTACCACTCTTTTTTCATTTATTTCTTTTCCATATACTTTCATTTTGTTAACTATTTCTTTTATTCTTCCATATTATTCTTAATGGTCTCAGATTCCTCCATTCTAATGGTCTCAAATTCTCTTCTTAGATAGTCTAGTTTGTTGGAACGTACCTATTCATTGCCTTCAAATTCTTCTTCCAAAATATCCTATGCCTTTTTGTAGTTTCTGCATCCATGATCCTTCTAGCGGTAGTTTCTCCCGTAGCTTGTTGAAGAACAAACAATGCTTGGGCGTTGTTTTGTTCATAATCTTCTAACTTTTTCTGCTCCTCCTCAAACAAGTGATAATATCATCCATTGAACAATGTCCCACATTTTTTTGTCAAATAAAATATGTCTTTATTTTGAGTTTTCAAAAGTCAAAATTTTCACAAGTAAACACTAGTAAGGGGATGGAAGAAAAATGAACATTGTTGGAAGTCGGGGGTTAAGAAACACATTTTGTAGTTGTGTGTCTCAAATTTTAGTTGGAAGTCGGGGGTTAAGAAACACATCCAGGATCGCCTTTCAGCCATCCAGATTCACATGGAATCCCAAGACCAACGTCAAAATGCCATTGAAGCCAAAAACGAGAAGCACCTGACCCTCAAAGGAGTAGCACCTGACCCCGGAAAGGTTAAAGCAATCACAAAATGGCTTGAGCCACACTCACAAACATAAGGGGATTTCTTAGCCTCACCGGGTTCTACAGGCATTTTGTTCGCCACTACGTCACACTCGTCGCTCCCCTCACCGATTTATTATAACAACAAAAGTTCACATGGCCACCAACAGCACAACTGGCTTTTACAAATCTAAAACAACAAATGGCTTAATTACCTAAGCTACATCTTCCCATCTTCACATTGCCTTTCATTGTGGAAACTAATTCCTCCGCAGTGGCCGTAGGAGCGGTCCTCAACCAGCAAGAACGACCCCTCACCTTTATCAGCAAAAATATGTGTCCTTGCCTCTAAGCATCTTCAACATAAGAGAGATGTATGCAATCACTAAAGTAGTCAAAAAATGGCGTCAGTATTTGCTTGGCAACCATTTCAAAATCTACATCGATCAAAAAAGCCTAAATACCCTTCTATCCCAAACCATCCAAACACTATAACAACAGAAATGGACTGTTAAGTTACAGGGGTATGATTTCGAGATTTTGTACAAACATGGAAAATCTAACTTGGTGGCTGATGCACTTTCACGCCGGGATGAATCAACCTCTCCACTGTTATTTGCTCTGACGTCTTATATTCCTAGTCTCTTCAAGGAATTACAACTTTTCTACTCCACCAGTGAAGGCCAACAACTCATTAGCTCATGCATCTAAGATAATTCGTTACCCAACTCTTCTCAATGCGTCATGGTCTCTTGTTCTTTCGCCATCAACTCTTCTTGCCCGTCTCTGGTGATTTCCGCCAACGCATACTCAACGAAATGCATGAGTCCTTTACACCAGGTCACTCGGGATTCAAACCCACACTCGCATGGGTGGCTGCCTCCTTCTACTGGCCTGGTTGGACGCGCGACACTCGTAACTTTGTCCAACAATGTTCCACATGTCAACGTAACAAGTACCTGCCACACAACCCGCAAGGATTAATCCAACCTTTACCAATACCAGCACAAGTATGGGAAGATTCCATGAATTTTATAACCCATTTACCTTCTTCCGCGGGGCATACTGTCATATGGGTTGTTTGTGATTGCTTAACAAAATATGCCCACTTTGTTGCCTTGCCCACCCACTTCACAGCTCCAACTTTGGCATGCCGCTTCTCCATCGAGATCTGCCGCCTTCACGGGTTGCCAAAAACCATCGTCTCCGATCGCGATCCACTATTCGTCAACACATTTTGGCGCACCTTATTCAAAGCCCAAGGCACAGCACTGAAGTTTAGTTTGTCATACCACCCCCAAATAGACAGTCAAATAAAAGTATTAAATAGAGGGCTCGAGACTTACCTCCAGTGCTTCGCTAGTGACCACTCCCATCCCTGGTATCAGCACCTACACCTTGTGGAACTATGGTACAACACCTCATATCACTCGGCCATCGACATATCTCCTTTCCACGCGCTCTATGGTCGTCCTCCTCCAACCACCTTGGACATGCTTCACATACCACGCGATGGCACCACCATCTCATATCTCTTACGACAACACATCGTGGTTCTCCATAGCCTCAAGCAGAATCTTCGTCGTACCCACCAATGCATGGTCGACCAAGCCAACCAGTACCATACTGACCGAAGTTTCAATGTCAGTTATTGGGTTTGGGTTCGCCTACAACCGTATCGACAATCAGTGCATCGCCGATCGTGCCCCAAGCTAGCATCGCGCTACTCTGGTCCTAATCAGATCCTCCGTCGCATACGCAACGTAGCCTATGAACTCCAACTCCCTCCCACCTCTAAGATCCACCCAATCTTCCATGTTTGTCTCTACGATCTTTCAAAGGAAAACTTTCCCCACTCTCCGCAACTCAGTTTTCAACTTCTGAAAACACTGAATGTCACCTACCCATAATACCACACATTAATTCAAACCTCACTTCCTAACCAAACTCATCAATTCCACCGACCCCACCAACTAACCACAACTTACCAGGTCTACACTCTTCTGAGGCTTCTAAAATCACTCACCCACCGCACTACCTCAACCCATCAATGTCATAAATCCCATGCATTAAATGCTTCCCATCCCATCACACCTAACTTCCTCGACCCCAACACCAATAACCCCTCATCTCACACAAACCCTCCAAGAGCCTATTCCTATCACGCTGCCCATGATCCGAACACACCAACCACAACCTTGGCTCAGTCATCCTCACGAACACCAAAAGCCCAAATGGATGGCAGATTTCATTTAAAAATGGGTCTTTCTTCATACACCTCCAAGCATTTCTTCTGCACCTCCAAAATTTCTTTAAATTCCCAAAATATCCTTTCACCATTTAAGGAAACTCACGAACATCACACCCTCAAAAATAATTTCGGATGTCGACTTTCGGAAGTCAAAATATATGACTTTCGGAAATCAAAATATATCACTGAAAGTCAACTTCCGGAAGTTAAATTTAAATTTATTTTTATATAAGTTATTAAAAATTTAATAAAAATAAAAAAGAATTAAAAAAATCATATTTAAAATAACATATATAAATAATATATAAATAATGAAATTTTAAATTTTAAAAAAACGAATATATATATATATATATATATTATCTTCTTTTTTAATTTAAAGTTTTATTATTTTAAAATTAATTCAAATATTAAATAAAATTAAATGAAGCAGAATACATTTTTTATTTTTTTGTTTTTTTATTTAAAGTTTAATATTATTTTAATTTTAATTTTACTTATTTTTATATTTATATTTATTTTTCAGTTTATTAAATAAAAATAAAATTATATATATAGATATTAATATTTTTAAAAAAATATATATATTAAGAAATATGAAAACATAAAAAATAAATAAAATAATAAATAATAAACTACAAAAATAATTAAAAGTTAAAAAATATAAATTTTAAAAAGAATTAAAAATATTCAAAATAAAATTAATTTTTTGACTTCCGGAAGTCGACTTTCGGGAATATTTTTTGACTTCCGGAAGTTGACTTCTAGTGATAATTTTTGACTTCCGGTGATACATTTTGATTTCCGGAAGTCGACTTCCGGTGATACATTTTGACTTTTGGAAGTCGACTTCCGATGATATATTTTGACTTCCCGAATATATTTTGACTTCCGAAGTCGACATAATTTTGGGAGGTGTGGTGTCTGTGGGTTTCCTTAAATGGTCAAAGGGTTTTTTGTGAATTTAAAGAAATTTTGGAGATGTAGAAGAAATTTTGGAGGTGCAGGAAGAAAGACCCTTTAAAAATTAGATTGTTTTTTAACTATTATAGTATGCTCTTTTATGTTTTTTTTTTTATGTTTGTATTCTAAACACTTTAGGCCCATTAAATTTTCTTTATTTTAGGGTTATTAATGAAAGAATGAAAGGAGAGAATGTTTATTTTCAATATTTTAGTGTGTTCTCCTTTTTCCCTGGATAGTCTTAGAGTAACTGGAGCAAGACCTAACATTGGAGCCGTATTTCTGCTTGAAAGAGGTTACCGAAGAGGAAAAAATGCAAGCCCTTTTGGTCCTAACAAATACTAAAGTAACTTGATGAATAAATGTTTCATAAAATTCCCATGCAGCGAGGGAATGTGAACTTTAGCAATAATTTTCATTCTACACAAGATCGAAGACACTATTTCCACCTTTTCCATACCAACTTTTACCCTTTCATTAGCGTCTCTTCAAATAATTGTCTTCCAAGAGATACACTAATTCAAAGTTGAAACAGTTGATAATAAAATACGTGTTTATATCAAAAACTGGAAATACCAGAATATGGATTTCACAAGCAGAGGGAATGTGAACTTCAGCAAAAATTTTCTTCTTTACAAAATCGAAGACACATTATTTTCACCTCTTCCAAACCAAGTTTTACCCTTTCATTAGCGTCTCTTCAAATAATTGTCTTTCAAGAGATGCCCTAATTCAAAGTTGAAACAGTTGATAATAAAAAAAATGTTTATATCAGAAATTGGACATACTAGAATATGCATTTCACAACAGATTTCATAGGCTAGGCTTTGTTAGCAAAAGATTGCAGAAGATAAACACACTTTGTGCTTTATTTGCTATGTTGAGCATGGAACTTTCTTTTCTTCAGTATAATTTATGGTTTTCTGCCTTGGCTTGCTGTCGTTTCTTGAACACTTGTTATTCTCCCCTGATACTTATGTTGCCATTCATTTGTATCTCATATTTACTGTCCAGGCATCACATACAAGGGTATCCATCTATTCGAGTCTTTCGTGAAGGAAGTGATGTAAGGTAATAAATCCATTAGGGAAAATCAATTGGTCAACCAGTGTTTGATGAACAATTTCTTCCTCTATTTACTCCATATGTTACATGTTATTTATGATTATGAACTTCATGTTATTAACATTAATATCATTGTTACACGAACCTCTAGGTCATGCATTTTTTGTGTTCTTCACTTTTTCTATTTTTGCAATAATAAACACTTGCTCTTGTGGCATCTGAATATACTTTTCGAGGTATTATATATATATATATATATATATATATATATATTTGGTTCTGTTAAATTTTCTTACACTACTAAAAATTTTCATATTATATGAAAATTTTCTTGTAAGTTTGTTAAGAAAATTTGCAAGAAAAAACTTTCTCCTGCTTATTTTTTCTAAGAATTTTAATTATTAGGTAATTTCTTCGTACATAATTATTTTCTACAAAATTATAAAATTTGTAAGTATTTTCTACAAAATTTGTTGCGAAAAGTATTTTATGCAAAATATTTTGCAAAAAAATTGGCAACAATTTCCTACAATTTTTTTTTTCATAACAAAATTTATAAATATTTCCTAAAAAATAATTCAAAACAAAATTAGTAGGAAATATGAATTTTTTTAGTAGTGTCAAGACACCACTTTTAAAATTTGGCAAATTGTATCACCCTACCTATTTTCATTGACTTAAAATCCTCATTATTATTTTTCTATCCAAATCGAGGGTTTATGATGGGATTAGGAATACGAAATTATTTTAGAAGTTTGGAAGTCAGAAATTTAGTAGAAACTTGATCAAATTTCAAGGGTTTCTTTATAATGTTTGTTTCTCCATTGTATTTAGAGGTCTTTCAATTCATTTTGTCATATCTTTATGATATTTTCACACATCCTAGCTACTGTGTATCGTACTGGTCCATGATTAAAGTTCTAAAATTTTGGATTTTTTCATTAAATCTAATTTGCTGATTCTTTTCCAATTTCAGAAAAGTACATGGGCATCATGAACACGAGACCTATTATGGAGATCGTGATACAGAAAGCCTTACCCAGGTTCATGTTATATTTATTTAAAAATAAACATACTTTGAATCAGTTGACTTAATGGTTTTTATAATGTTATTGAACATAACTTTCTTCCTGCAGTTTGTGGAGAATTTAGTTGCATCCCTCCCAAGGGTTTCATGGACAAACGCTGCATGAAAGATTTCTAATATGTATAGGCGAACTACGTTGATTAAATAAAGCTTGCATGAAGCACACGTTGAAATAATCGTCTGAATAATGTAGGTTTAATTTGTCGAAGTATTTGAAGGAACACTAAAACTCAAACCAAAAAGTCCTTCTTTGCCCATATAAGTAGATTTTTTTTCCCCTTTCTACTGTATTTATGGCATGATGAATTTAGTGCAAGAAATAAGTTTGCATACATTCTTTTTCTTCTACTTTATTAACCTTTCACGTGTAATTTGCTAAATTACTTTTTTACAATTACTTAGAGGATTTATCCTTTTTTTATTTTATTATCTCTTACAGGCTATAACCATCAAAATTTTAATCAATTAGTTAAATTAGAGTTTAAAGTGAGTACAATCATGACTATTTTTGCTATAAATAGAAGTATTACAAATAGATAAAACATAAATGAGAGAAAGTTAGAAGAGAAGTACTCTATTGAAAGTATGAGAATGAGAGTTTGCATAATGATGTCACCCCCTCTCAAGGTGAGCATGAAGATTATGAAAGGATAACTAAGAATTAGCACTTATGGAAAGAAGTAGGATAAAAAGAATCTTGAGAAACTTGAAAAGCTTAAGAACCCTGTGAAAGGCGAGAAGCTCGAGAAAATCGAAAGCTTGAGAAAATCGAGAATCTTAAGATTTTTTTTTTCATTACTCATAATTGTTATCAACAAGAAAGAAATGAAGTTCATCGTTTTCTCCAAGATGAAGAAATAAAGGATGAGGAGAAGCAAAACTCGCTATGAATGCAAGTGTTTTTCATTTGAC